>Ga0075421_100000020_pt1 | contig 117604 bp, 118 predicted proteins | sample SoiMetdeltSBSDD5_FD_75292 | JGI IMG/M metagenome (GOLD analysis project Ga0075421, IMG submission 75292) | Bulk soil microbial communities from a Populus tree surrounding site in Tennessee, USA - Soil MetaG P. deltoides SBSDD5 | ecosystem: Environmental > Terrestrial > Soil > Tree plantation... | reverse complement strand
CTGGAGGGCGGCTTCCTCGGCCTCAACCCGCACATGGACTACATCGACCTGGTGAGCCAGGGCTACGGCGTCGTCGAGCTGAACCGCAGCGAGGCCACCGTGGCGTTCCGGGTCATCGACACGTTCGACCGGGCGGCCCAGGCGTCCACCCGGGCCGCCTGGCGCATCCCCGTGGCGGAGGACCGGATGGGGCCTGTCCCGGCGATGGAGCGTACAATCTGACGGCTCGTCAGATTTGTGTGGAGGACGCATGGGGCTGCTCGACGGCAAGATCGCGATCGTCACGGGTGCCGGCCACGGCATCGGCCGGGGCCACGCCCTGGAGCTGGCCAAGCACGGTGCCAAGGTCGTGATCAACGACCTGGGGTCGTCGGTCACCGGCGAGGGCACGTCACACGACGCCGACCTGACCGTCAAGCTCATCGAGGCGCGGGGCGGCGAGGCGGTCGCCAACTACGAGGACGTCGCCGACCACGAGGGCGCGGGGCGCATGATCGCCCAGGCGGTCGACACGTGGGGACGGCTCGACATCCTGGTGAACAACGCCGGCATCGTGCGGGACCAGGCCATCTGGAACATGTCCGAGTCCGACTTCGACGCCGTGCTGCGGGTGCACGTGAAGGGCACGTGGGCGCCGTCCCACTGGGCCGCCCGCCACTGGCGTGACCGGGCCAAGGCCGGCGAGACGTTCACCGGGCGGGTCATCAACACGGTCTCGGGTGCCGGCCTGGTCGGCAACTTCGGGCAGACGAACTACGCCACCGCCAAGGCCGGCATCGCCGGCCTGACCCAGACGCTGAGCCTCGAGCTCTACAAGCTGGGCGTCACCGTCAACGCCGTCGGCCCGGCGGCCGCGACCCGGATCACGGCCACAATGCCGGGCGCGCCCGCGGTGATCGAGCCCGACGACGTGCCCGAGGACGAGTGGAACCGCATGGACCCGGCCGTGTCGTCGCCGCTGGTGGCGTGGCTGGCGTCCGATCAGGCCCAGCACGTGACCGGCCAGGTCATCCGGGCCGTCGCCGAGGACATCATCTGGATGCAGGGCTGGAGCGACGGCCCGAAGGTGTCCAACGGCGGCAAGCGGTGGGACGCCACGACGCTTGGCACGGTCCTCGCCACGGACGTGTTCCGGACCCGCGCTCCCGGCCTCCGCTACTGAACGCGGTCAGGGGGACGCCAAATCGCTCGATCGTCTAGCGTCTGAGCAATGGCGCGGCGGGCCCCCACCTACCGGGGCGAAGACCAGACCTACCTTCGCCTCGTCCAGTACCGGGACGGTTCGAAGCTGTCCGACCGCGCCCAGCTGCACGTCAAGTACAGCACCGCCCCCACTGCGTGGTACCCGTGGCTCGGCCGCCAGATCATCTGGCCCAGCGAGCCCAAGGTCCTGGAGGTCGGCTGCGGCCCGGGCTGGTTCTGGGCCGAGGCAGCCGCCTCGCTGCCCGACGACCTCGACCTGACGCTCAGCGACCTGTCAGCCGGGATGGTCCGTGAGGCGCTGAACCGGGTCGGCGGGCGGGGCTGGCACCGGCGGGTGGTCGGCCACGTCGCCGACGCTCAGCGGCTGCCGTTCCCCGCCGAGCAGTTCGACGTCGTCGTCGCCAACCACATGCTCTACCACGTGCCCGAGCCCCGGCTCGCGGTGGGGGAGATGGCCCGGGTGCTGCGGCCCGACGGGATCGTCCTCGCAGCCACCAACGGGTCCAACCACCTGCGGGAGATGTGGGAGATCCGCAACGCGGTGTTCGGGGAGGAATCGGCCCGCTGGTACAGCCGGGTGTTCGAGATCGACAACGGCGGGGTCATGCTGCGGGAGCAGTTCGCCGACGTCGAGCTCCGGCCCTACCACGACCGCCTCGTGTGTCATGACCCCGAGGACGTGCTGACGTTCATCCGGTCGTGCCCGCCGGCCGAGTCGGCGACGCCGGCGCAGCTGCAGCTCCTGTCCGACGCCGTCCTCCGACGCTTCGCCGCCGCCGACGGGGTCTTCGAGGTGACGAAGGAGACCGGCGTCTTCATCTGTCGCGACCCCCGCCCCAAGTGACGCGACGGAGGGCAGCACCTGTGTGCTGCCCTCCGTCATTCCCCCGGTGTGGCTCGGCTCCCGGGAGCGGGACCCAGGGCCGAGACGCCGGGTGACAGCGCCCGGCGGTGGCGCTGCCACCCAGCGGTGCGCCGGCGCGGTGGGCCGGCGTCGGCGGCGCTGGGCGGTCAGCGCCAGCCGAACTTGGCGGTGCAGCCGGGCCAGGCGCCCCAGCCCTGGATGGCCCACAGGCGCTTGCCCATGGCGATCTGGGTCTCACGCGAGGCCTGGTGCGGGTAGCCGGTGCCACCGACGCCCTGCCAGCTCTGCAGCGTGAACTGGATGCCGCCGTAGAAGCCGTTGCCGGTGTTGATTGCCCAGTTGCCGCCCGATTCGCACTGGGCGAGGTAGTCCCAGGTGGCGTCGAGGTTCGGGTCGCCGAGCCCGCCGTTGCCGGGCAGCGCCGGGGCGCTGGGCGCCGCGGTGGTGGTCGGCTTGGGGGCCGCCGTGGTCGGCGGGGCCGTGGTGGGGGCCGGCTTGGGTGCTGCGGTGGTCGGCGGCGCCGTGGTGGTGGGCTTGGCCGTGGTCGTCGTCGGCTTGGCCGTCGTGGTCGGCGCCTTGGTGGTGGTCGTCTTCTTGGCGGCGATCAGCCCGCCCGCCGTCTCGTCGGTCTTGCCGTCGTCGCCGCCGAACGCCTTGTTGGCGATGACGAGCGGGGCGGCCAGCAAGAGGACCCCGGCGAGGGCGCCGAGGATGGCCCGCTTCGTGCTCACTTGAGGTTTGTGACGACCAGGCTCGTCCTGGATCTCTGTTACGTCCGCCTCGTGAAACCCGTCCATGCGGTCGGACATGCTGCGCACTCTCCTTGTCTGAGCGCGCGCCGTCCCGCGGTCGATCTCCGAGGGAGGGGAAGGGGTTCCAGTTGCCCGCCGGACGCCCCCAACGCGCGCCGTCCTGTCCTGATGTGCGCAACGAGTTTGTCGTTTTCGCAACGAAACCGCAACACGACAGGGAGTGGCATCGGCCACTCCTCGTCGTCGAAGCGGTTACGCGAGAAGGAGCGGGCCGGTTGGCCCGCTCCTTCTCGTCGTGGGTTGGTCGTCGCGGGCTAGCGCCAGCCGAAGCTGCGGGTGCAGGCGGGCCAGGCGCCCCAACCGGAGCTCTGCCAGAGCTTCTTGCCCATGGCGATCTGGACCTCGCGGGAATGGTCGCTCGGCAGGCCGGTGCCGCCGAGCCCTCGCCATGTGGAGAGCGAGAACTGGAGGCCGCCGTAGTAGCCGTTGCCGGTGTTGATGGACCAGTTGCCCCCTGACTCGCACTGGGCGAGCTTGTCCCACGAGGCATCCAGGTTCGGGTCGCCGAGCTGGCCGCTGCCGGGCTGGATGTTGACCGGTGGCGTGGTCATCGGCGGCGCCGTGGTGGGAGGCGCGGTGGTCGTCGGGGGAGGAGGCGCCGTCGTGGTGGTCGGCGGAGCCGTGGTGGTCGTGGTCGGCGGGGCCGTTGTGGTGGTGGTGCGGGCCTGGAGGTTGAGCAGCTGGGCTTCGTCGATCTGCTCGGCGCCCGTGTCGGCCTTGCGCTCGGTGATGAGCTTGTTCGCCGACGTCTCGTCGGTAGGGGTGTCGTTGCCGTCCTTGTGGATGATCGTGTTGGCAAGCACGAGCGGAGTCGCCAGCATGACGACGCCGGCGATGCCCCCGACGATCGCCCGACGGCTGTCGTGCCGTTTACGGCGACCGGGCCCTTCCTGAAGGAGTAACTCCGATAGCTCATCTGGTGAGCCGGTGTCCTCTAGTAGCGAGCCGGTGTTCGTGTCCCGGTAGCCCTCGAACCAGTCAGACATGGTGCGCACTCTCCTTGGTGTGAGCGCGCGCCTCTTCCCGAAAGGGTTTGATGGGAGGAGAGGGGTTCCGAATTGCCCGCCGGACGCCCCGAACACGCGCCGTCCTGTCCTGTGTGCGCAATGAGTCTGACATCTTCGACACGTAGCCGCAATAGTTCGCGGCGTGTCGGGCCTTTCAAAAACCCAAGCGGTTGTTGGTTTTTTGGCCTATCGGGCCCTGTCAGCGCCAGCCGAACTTGCGGGTGCAGGCGGGCCAGGCGGCCCAGCCGGAGGTCTGCCAGAGCTTCTTGCCCATGGCGATCTGGACCTCGCGGGGATGGTCGCTCGGCAGGCCGGTGCCGCCGAGGCCTCGCCATGTGGAGAGCGAGAACTGGAGGCCGCCGTAGTAGCCGTTGCCGGTGTTGATGGACCAGTTGCCGCCCGCCTCGCACTGGGCGAGCTTGTCCCACGACGCATCCAGGTAGGGATCGCCCAACTGCCCGCTGCCCGGCTGGATGGTGACCGTCGGGGTGGTCATGGGCGGCGTGGTGGTCGTGGTGGTGGTCGGCGGGGCCGTCGTCGTGGTGGTCGGCGGCGCGGTCGTGGTGGTGGTCTGGCGGGCGATGATGCCCTTCACCTGGACCATGTCGGCCTGCTTGGCGTCCTGCGCGGCCTGGAGAGCGACGAGCGACGTCGACGAGCCTTCGTCGGTCGACACGCCGTCGCCGCCCTTGTCCGGGATGATCGAGTTCGCCAGGGCGATCGGGCCGACCAACATGGCGACGCCGGCGATGCTGCCCATGAGCGCCCGACGAGAGGCGTCGTTGCGTTTGCGCCGCTCCCGGTCGTTGAACGGATCGAACTCCTCGGAGCCGTCGTCCCAAGGCGAGATCGGGCGCAGATCCGCCTCGGATGCGCGAGCGATCCCGACGCAGAACGCGGGGAGAGAAGGTGTCGATCGGAGTGTGCGCTTGTGGCCCAGCATGCGCCGCCCTGTTGCCTTGTGCAATGAGTCTGACACGTTCGAAAAGTCTTCGCAGTGATAGGGCTATCCGACGTGCGTCACCAAATGCCCCGCCGCGCCCGGCAGGCCCGTCCTGCCTGGGCGCTCAGCGCGACCTGGGGAGCCCTAGGCCTCGCTGAGCGATGATCTCCCTTTGCACCTCGCTCGATCCACCGTAGATCGTTGTGACCATCGCGTGTCGGAATGCGTGCTCGAAATGACCTTCGTGCACCGTAGTCGGCTCGCCTCGGGGGATGAGTGCATTGGGGCCGATCATGTCGAGCAGGTCGCTGCTGGCTGCGACGAACGCCTCGGTGAGCGCCAGCTTCGCCATCGATCCCTCGACCAACGGCAGCGCCCCTGACGCCGCCATCCACGCCGACCGGTAGAGCAGCAACCGCCCGACCTCGAGCTCGGTGTCCCACCGCGCCAACCGCTCCTGCACGATCGGATCATCGATGCCCCGGAGACCCTCGTCATCGGGGTGGGCGGCCCAGGCGGCGGCCAGCTCGACCAGCTGGGCCGGCTCGCCCCAGTTGGCGCTGGCCCGCTCGTACACGAGGGCGGCGTGCATGACCGACCAGCCGTCGTCGACGTCGCCGACCCGGCACGAGTCCGGCACCACGACATCGGTGTAGAAGGTGATGTTGGTGCGCTCGCCGCCCAAGGTCTCGACCGGCGTGATCTCGATGCCGGGGCTGGCCAACGGCACGAGGAACATCGTGAGGCCCTTGTGCTTCGGGGCGTCCGGGTTGGTGCGGGTCAGGAGGAAGACGTACTCGGCCTCGTGCGCCATCGTCGTGAACATCTTCTGGCCGTTGACGATCCACTGGTCGCCGTCCCGCACCGCCCGGGTCTGGGCGGCGGCGACGTCGCTGCCGGCGTCGGGCTCGCTGTAGCCGAGGGCGCAGAGGACCTCGCCGGCGAGGATCCGGGGCAGGATCTCCTGGCGCTGGGCATCGGTGCCCCGCAGCAGCAGGGTGGCACCGACCATGGCGGCCATGTTCATGGCGTCGACCGGTGCGCCGACCCGGTAGAGCTCCTGCATCAGCGTCGTCGTGGCGATGGCGCTGTGGCCGAGCCCCCCGACCTCCTTCGGCCACCCCGCAGCCAGGTAGCCCCGCTCGCACAGGGCGCGGTGGAGCCCCCAGTCGTGCATGGTCCCCGTCGTCAGGGCCCGCTCGACGATCTCGTCCGTCAGGTGCTCGGCGACGAACGCCCGTACGTCCTGCTGCAGCTGCAACGTGGCCGGATCGAGCCCGAAGTCCAACCCCGCAGTGGTCTCGCTGTCGCCGCTGTCGCGGCTGGTGACCGCGCCGGTGCCCGCGCCGGTGTCGGTGTCGGTGCCGGTGTCGGCCGGGGCCGCCGCCGGCGAGGGCGACAGCCAGCGGCGCCGGGCGATGGTGCGGAGCTCCGACCGGGGGTCGCCTGCCTGGAGTCGCCAACCCTTGGCCCGTCGCGCGTGGAGCTGGATGTCGTACTCCAGCATGAAGCCGTAGCCGCCGTGGTAGTGCAGGCTGGCACCGGTCGCCCGCTCGGCGGTCTCCCCGCAGAACCAGAAGGCTTGAGCTGCGAGGGCCGCGGCGTTGGGCTCACCTCGCTCGGCGGCCCACACCGACTCGTAGGCCAGCAGGCGGGCGCCGTCGGTGGCGGTGTGGACATCGGCCAACGTGTGCTGGATCGTCTGGAACGACCCGATGGCCACGCCGAACTGGAAGCGGTCCTTGACGTACTGCACCCCGATGTCGAGCGCCGCTCGGGCCAACCCGGCCAGCGCCACCGCGGTCAGCACCCGCCACTCGTCGAGCGCCCGGTCCCACAACGCCGTGGCGACCTCGCCCGATGCCAGCACCACTCGTCCGGCGCTGCCCGGCTCACCGAGCCGGACGTCGGCGGCGGCGCCGTCGTGCAGGGTGCGCCGAGGCTCGGCACCCGGGTCGACGGCTGCGACGACCTCGTCGCCGTCGAGAGCCAGCACCACCTGGGCGGCGGCGCCCCCCGGCACCAGCCGGGCGACGTGACCCTCCGCCGGGCGGAGCCCGAGCGTGGCCGGCGAGCCGCCGGCGAGCCGTTCGAGCACCGCCGTGGCCTCGGGGCTGGCGATCTCGGCCAGCAACCGGCCGACCACCATGGCCTCGACGACCGGGGCGCTGCCCAGGTGGGCCCCGTGCTGCTCGGCCACCACGGCGAGGTCCAGCAGCGTGGCTTCGCCGCCACCGTGGGCCTCGGGCACCCCCATGGCGGGGATCCCCATCTGGACCAGGGCGTCCCACAGGGCTGGATCGAAGCCGCCCGCGGTCTCGGCAGCCCGGACCCGCTCGGGGTGCGACTCCTTGGCGTAGAGGCGGCTCACAGCCTCCTGGAGCGCAAGCTGATCTGCGGAGAGCGAGAGGTCCATGCCTGTCCCAGGGATCGATCCGAAAATCTGACGGTGTGTCAGATATTGTGCCACCATCCGCGGGACCGAGGCATCTCGTGGCTCGGAGCAAGGCAACAGGAGCTGACCCGTGACCCGTTCCCTCTTGTCCGGTGTGCGCATCGTCGAGTGCTCGCTGCTCGGCCCGGCCGCCATCACGACCCACCTGGCGGACATGGGCGCCGACGTGATCAAGGTGGAGCCCCCGGCGGGCGACTACATCAGGGAGATGACGTGGCCGATCGTCGAGGGCGTGTCGCTGATGCACCTCCACGTCAACCGGGGCAAGAAGTCGGTGACCCTCGACCTCCGCACCGACGAGGGCCAGGAGGTCTTCCGGGACCTGGTGCGCAACGCCGACGCCGTCGTCGAGGCGATGCGGCCCGGCGGGCTCGAGCGACGCGGCCTCGGCTACGAGGCGCTCCGCGAGATCAACCCGCGCATCGTCTTCATCACCATCTCGGGCTTCGGCACCACCGGCCCGTACCGGGACCTGCCCAGCCACGGCGTGGCCTATGACGCCTGGGCCGGGATCTTCAACCCCGAGGTCGACGAGGAGGGCTTCGTCGCCATCCCGGAGCACGCGTCCATCGGCATCCACGCCGGGCCGCTCTTCGGGGCGCTGGGCATCCTGGCCGGCGTGATCCAGGCCCGGGAGACGGGGGAGGGATGCCGGCTGGAGATCGCCCAATCGGACGCCGCCGCAGCGATGGACTGGCTGCGCAGCGAGACGTGGAAGGCCTACGAGCGGCCCGAGGCAGAGGTGACCGGCAACCGCTCGGACAACTACGAGCGCCGCGCGCCCGGCACGGCGGGCATGCGCCACGGCGTCCGCTATCAGATCTACGCCTCGAAGGACGGCTACGTGCTGTTCCAGGCGTCGGAGCGGGAGTTCTGGAAGAACTTCTGCGTCGCAGTCGGTCGCGAGGACCTGTTCGAGCGCTTCCCGGGAGCCCGGATCGCCGACCATGCGCCCGGGAATCGGGAGATGCAGGCCGAGCTGCGGACGATCTTCGCCACCCGCACCAGCGCCGAGTGGATCTCGTTCGGCGAGACCCACAACACGCCGATCGCCCCGGTCAACACGCCCCAGACGTTGGCCGACGATCCCCAGTTCCAGGACCGGATGGGGTGGCTCGACCGCGAGCAGCTCGGTGCCGAGCAGCTGCCGTCGCCGCTGAAGCTGGTCGGTGGTGCGCTGCCGACTCCGGGCCACGCCCCGACCGTGGGGGAGCACACCGACGCTGTGCTTCGCGACCTCCTCGGCTACGACGAAGCGCGCCTCGCTGCGCTGCGTGAGGGTGGTGCCTTCGGCTAGACGGACATCGCTACTCTCGGTGCCGTGCAACGACGAGTGGTAACTGCGGTTGTTGTCCTCGTCGTGCTGTTCGCAGTCGCCCAGATGGTGGCGCTGATCCGGTACGAGCCGGGGCCGTACATGATCCAGGGCATGTCGTCGGTGCCCGCCATCCTCGATCGCCAGGCGCCCGCGATCGACCGCACCACCGACGCCTACACCGGCTACGGCACCTGGGTGGACGTGTACGACTTCGCCCCGTCGTTCCAGGGCAGCCACGACGCCGCGGTGACGCCCGACGACATCGCCACCATGGCGCGGCACGGCGTCCGCACCATCTACCTGCAGGCCGCCCAGGTCGACCGCCGTTCCCCGGGGCCGTTGGTCGACCCCGGGGTGTTGGCCGAGTTCCTGGTGCGCGCCCACCGTTCCGGCATCCGGGTGGTGGGCTGGTACCTGCCCCGCTTCTCCGACGTGAAGCAGGACCTGGCCCACCTGAAGGCCGTTGCGGACTTCGAGGTGCTGGGGCACCGCTTCGACGGCGTCGCCGTCGACATCGAGTGGACCGACGGCGTGACCGACCACGCCGCCCGCAGCCGCCGGCTGGTGTCGCTGTCGGAGCAGCTGCGCAAGCACGCCGGCCGCGACGCCCTGGGCGCGATCGTCCTGCCGCCGGTGCAGATCGAGATAGTGAACCCGGCCAAGTGGCCCGGCTTCCCGTGGAAGAAGCTGGCGCCCTCCTACGACGTGTGGCTGCCCATGGGCTACTGGACCGAGCGGTCGCCGTCGTCGGGCTTCAAGGACGGGCGGGTCTACACCGACGAGAACGTGCGGCGCCTGCGCACCGACCTCGGCGACCCCGAGCTGCCGGTCCACGCCATCGGAGGCATCGGCAACAAGATGACGACGAGGGAGGCCCGCGGCTTCGTGCAGGCGGTGTCGGAGACCGACGCCATCGGCGGGTCGATCTACGACTGGGCGTCGTTGGCGGCGGACATGCACGACGAGTTGGCGGCCGGCCTCCAGGACTGACCGGAGGTTCATCGCTCGACCCCCGCGTAGGCGAGCACCTCGTCGATGCAGGCGATGATCGGCGCGGGCACCCACAGACGCAGCTCCCGCTCGAGCCAGGCGCGGTCGGGCAGTTGGGTGAGCAGCCAGCGGGCGAACATGCCGTCGTCCATCCACGCTCGGATGGCAGCGCTGGGCGGTGGCTCGCCGAGCGTCAGGATGTCGGGCTCGCCGCGCAGCTTCGGCCAGGACCACACCTGGGCCAAGACCTGGGTCAGTTCGGCCAAGGCGACCACATGGTGGCGGTCGGGGTCGTAGCAACCGCCGGCTATGGGATGGAGCCCTGCCACATCCGCCCACGTGAGCGGCTCAGGTCGCTCGGGCGACGAGGCCACGCCGACCACGACGTGCAGCCACAGGTCCAGCCAGAGCTCGGTGGTGCTGATCGGTGGGGGCGCGGTGGCCAGGCCGAGTGCGCGCCGGCAGGCGTCGCCGAGCAGGCCCTCCGGCCCGTCGAGCCAATGCCAGCCCCGCTCGCTGATGGCGACCGTGGCCGCGTTGCCGCTCCGGTCGACGAGGAACGTGAAGGTGATCGGCACGGGATCGGTGCGCCGGAACGTGTAGTCGGTGGGTGGGTCGTGGTCGGCGAGCTGGTGGGCGCGGCCGGTGCAGTGGACACCGAGCGCTCGCCAGCCGACCGGCGCCGTGAGCCCGAGGAGCTGCGACAGCGGATGCTGGCCGAGCAGGCCCCAGCTGGCGACCTCGGGCGGATCACCGGTGACCCGCAGGATGGCGCCGTCGGGGTGGTCGGCGGTGGTGGCGGCGAGGGCGACCAGCTCGGTGAGCGGGAGCTGGTCGGCATCGCACAGGGACGCGGGGGCTTCGGCGCTGGACATGGGCGCGCCTCCTCAGAGCTTCGGCGGGGGAGCGATGGATGAGCCGATACGAAGGCGATCGCTGCCCGGAACCGTGCCGGGAGGGGGATCACGAACCCTGTGCGAGAGACCTTAAGGAGCCCCTGTGACAGTTAAGGGGCAAGGCCGCGATCAGGCCCGATGTTCCGGTCGGTCACATTCCTGCCGGCTGCCGTGTCTCTGTGGCGAAGGACGGAACCCGCAGATGCGACACGAGCGAAAGCGAGAGCGTGATGAACGTTGTGATGATCCGGGCCAAGGTCAAGGCCGAGACGATCCCCGAGCTCGAGGCAGCCGCCGAGAAGATGTTCGCCGCGATCGATGCAGCCGGGCCCAAGGGCGTGAAGTACGCCTCGGCCCGCCTCGCTGACGGCGATTCCGTCGTCGCCCTGCTGGCGCTCGACGACCCGGCGGATGACAACCCGCTGCAGACGATCCCCGAGTTCGGCGAGTTCCAGAAGCGCCTCCCCGAGTGGCTGGCCGAGCCGCCGACGGTCGAGCCGCTGACCGTGATCGGCTCGTACGAGCTGTTCTGACCCCGAGGCCCTCGGCATGACCCCCACCATCGAGGCGCACGGCGTCACCAAGCGGTTCGGCGACGTCGACGCGCTCGCCGGCCTGGACCTCGTGGCCGAGTCGGGGCGGATCACCGCCTTGCTCGGCCCGAACGGGGCCGGCAAGACCACGTTCGTGAACGCCGTTGCCACCCTGCTGCGCCCGGACGCCGGAGAGCTGCGCGTCGCCGGCGTCGACGTGGCCACCAACCCCAAGCGGGTGCGCCAGATCATCGGGCTCGCCGGCCAGTTCGCGTCGGTCGAGCCGGCCATGACCGGCCGCGAGAACCTCCAGCTCGTCGCCCGGCTCTTCGGCCTCGATCGGCGAGCGGCCCGGGCCGCGGCCGACGACGTGCTCGACCGGCTCGGCCTCACCGATGCCGGCGGCCGCCTGGTTCGCACCTACTCCGGGGGCATGCGGCGCCGGCTCGACCTGGGTGCGAGCTTGGTCGGGCGCCCGCGGCTGCTCCTGCTCGACGAGCCGACGACCGGGCTCGACCCCCGCAGCCGCCGCGAGCTGTGGGATGCGATCCGGGGCCTCGTCGCCGACGGCGTCGACGTCCTGCTCACCACCCAGTACCTCGAAGAGGCCGACAACCTGGCTCGCCACGTGGTGATCATGGATCACGGCCGCGTCGTCGACGCCGGCACGCCCGACGAGCTGAAGGACCGCGCCGGGCGCGACGTGATCGACGTCCGCCCCCGCGCCGCGGGCGACCTCCCCGAGGTCGAGCAGATCCTGGCGTCGGTCAGCGACGACACCCCGCAGTCCGACATCGACACCCAGCGTGCCTCGGTGTCCGTCGAGAGCGGGGCCGACAAGCTCGCGGTGGTCGTGCAGCTCCTGCACGACCACCACATCTCACTGGACGACGTCGGCGTCCGCCGCCCGTCGCTCGACGAGGTGTTCCTCGCTCTGACCGGGCAGGCCCTCGCGCCCTCAGGCAACGACCACGACAACCGGAACAACGGCGGCACCCCCGCCGTCTGACCTTGCACCTGGGGAGCCGTTCCCATGACCATCACCACGACCACCATCGGATCGAACGCCGACACCCGGCTCATGCCCCAGGCCGGCGCCACGTTCCTCACCGCCACGGTGCAGTCGGCGAGACGCACCTTCCTGCAGTACATCCGGACGCCACAGCTGCTGGTCCTCCCGACGATCACCGGCGCGATGTTCCTCTTCATCTTCCGGTACGTCTTCGGGGGCGCCATCGACGCCGGCAACGGGGTCGACTACGTGGACTTCCTCGTCCCCGGGTTCCTGCTCACGACCATCCTCTGGACCGGGATGAACGCGCCGGCCGGCGTTGCCGAGGACGCCGCCTCGGGGGTGCACGACCGGTTCCGCTCGCTGCCGATCCCCCGAGCCGCAGTCGTCGCCGGTCGATCGCTCGCCGACGGCGCGCTCACGTCGTGGACCTTGCTCGTCAACGCCGTGCTCGGCTTCGCGGTCGGATTCCGCACGCACGGCGACGTCGCCGCTGTGGTCGGAGCGTTCGCAGTGATGCTCGTCGTGACCTACGTGTTCAGCTGGGTGTTCCTGACGCTCGGCCTCGTCGGTGGCAACGCGCAGGCGGCCCAGGGCATGTCGACGCTGCTCGTGGTGCCGTTCACGTTCCTGTCGAGCGCGTACGTGCCGGTCGACTCCATGCCGGGCTGGCTGCAGCCGTTCGCCGAGCACCAACCGATCACCGTCATGATCAACGCTGTACGGAGCCTGATGCTCGGCGGGACCGAAGCGGCCGGCGTCGGCCACACCACCGGCTACTGGGTAGTGCTCACCGTGGTCTGGTGCGCCGGCATCCTGGCGGTGTTCTCGGCCCTGGCCGTCGCCCGCTTCGGCCGCACCCGATAGGACCTGTGATGATCGACGAAAGCGAGTGGCTCGCCGGCCGCTTCGAGGAGCACCGGCCCCATCTACGAGCCGTTGCCTACCGGATGCTCGGCTCGCTTGCCGAGGCCGACGACGCCGTCCAGGACGCCTGGGAGCGGCTGAACCGGGCGGGGGCCGACGGCGTCGACAACCTGAAGGCCTGGCTGACGACGGTCGTCGCCCGGATCTGCCTCAACGTGCTGCGCGCCCGGAGCACCCACCGGGAGGAGCCGCTCGAGGCGTACGTCCCCGACCCGATCGTGAGCGCGGTCGACGCGCCCGGCCCCGAGGAGGAGGCGCTGCTGGCGGACTCGGTCGGGCTCGCGCTGCAGGTGGTGATCGACACCCTGGCGCCCGCGGAGCGCCTCGCTTTCGTGCTCCACGACATGTTCCATCTGTCGTTCGACGAGATCGCCGGCCTGGTCGGGCGCTCGCCCGAGGCGACCCGGCAGCTGGCGAGCCGGGCCCGTCGCCGCGTCAAGGGAGCCGAGGTCCCCGCGCCGGAGCGCGATCTCCATCGTCAACGTGCGGTGGTCGACGCCTTCTTCGCGGCGGGCCGGGCGGGCGACTTCGACGCCCTCGTCGCCCTGCTCCACCCCGATGTCGTGGCGCGGGCAGACTTCAGCCCCAGCCGCCCTGGGGCCTCACAGGTGCTCCGGGGGGCGGAGGCCGTCGCCCGACAGGCGCGCATCGGTGCCAGCCGCGCCACGGTGATCCACCCGGCACTGGTCAACGGGGCCGCCGGCGTGGTCATCACGCTGGACGGGCGACCCCTCTCGCTCATGGGCTTCACCGTCTCCGAGGGCAAGATCGTCGAGATCGACCTGGTCGCCGACCCCGACCGCATCGCCCGCCTCGCGGCACCGGTGCTCGCCGGTTGAGGAGCTAGCTCGGTGGAGCCAGCGGGCGGGGGTCGAAGTAGACGCGGATCGACGTGATCTTGCCGTCGCGGAGCTGGAACCAGCCGGCGGTGGGGATGGTGCCGAACTTGGTGGTGTGCAGGTCGTAGATGAGGCAAACGTCGTCTCCGTCGACGATGACCTGGTGCTGCTCCGAGCTCTCGACGATCTGCTTCAGCCCCTGCAGGCCACCTATGCACTCCTCGATGCCGTCGGCGGTGCCGAGGGGACCGAGGAAGGTGACGTCGTCGGCGAGCGTCGACCGGGTGGTGTCGAAGTCGCCGCTGGTCCAGGACTTCACGTACGTGCTGACGGTTGTTCCGGGGTCGGCTGACATGAGGAGCAAGCCTACGGTCGATGCTCGCCAGCAAGACTTAGGTCTTGACCTAAGTGTATGGGTTGGGCATAGTAAGGCACATGCCTAACCAAGTTGCCGAGCTGGACCGCGTGTTCCAGGCCCTGGCCGACCCGACCCGGAGATCGGTGGTCGAGCGGTTGGGGACCGGACCGGCGGCGACCAGCGAGCTCGCCCGTTCGTTCACCATGGCGCTGCCGTCGTTCACCCAGCACCTGGGCGTCCTCGAACGCAGCGGCCTGGTGGCGTCCCAGAAGCTCGGTCGGGTGCGGACCTACCGCTTGGTGCCGCGGCCGCTGGAGACGGCCGAGCACTGGATGGTCGCCCAGCGGCAGACCTGGGAGCGCCGCCTCGACCAGCTCGACGCGTTCGTCCGCGACCTTCGGGAGGAAGAGCGATGACCCGATCCAACTCCAACGGCTCCGGGGCGGGCGTGCTCGACCCCGAGCGGGACCTGCTCCTGGAGCGGACCGTCGACGTCCCACCCGAGCTGGTGTGGCGAGCCTGGACCACGCCCGACTACGTCAGGCAATGGTGGGCCCCGGCGCCGTTCACGATCGCCGAGTGCGACATCGACCTCCGCCCCGGCGGCATCTTCCGGACGGTGATGCGGTCGCCGGAAGGTGGGGAGACCGAGAACCTCGGCTGCTACCTGGACATCGTCGAGGGGACCCGGCTGGTGTGGACCACGGTCCTCGGGCCCGGCTTCCGGCCGAACCGGCCCGTCATGGACCTGCCGTTCACCGCGACGATCACCATCGAGCCGGCCACCGGCGGCACCCAGTACTCGGCGCTGGCCATGCACGGCACTCCCGAGGCGCAGCGACGGCACGCCGACCTCGGGTTCCACGACGGTTGGGGCACCGTGTTCGACCAGCTCGTCGACCTCATCCGCTCGGGTGCGGTCACGGGTCGCTAGGGGGTGAGGTTGTGCGCAAGGTCGTGTCCTACCTGCTCACCAGCATCGACGGCGTGGTCGAAGCGCCCGAGGAGTTCGTCTTCGACCACTTCGACGACGAGATGACGAGCTACCTCGCGGCGCTCATCGGCGAGCAGGACGCAGTCCTGCTCGGCCGGCGGACCTACGAGCTCTGGGTCGACTACTGGCCCACCTCCACCCACGAGCCGTTCGCCAGCTTCATCAACGCGACACCCAAGTACGTGGCCTCGACCACGCTGGACGAGGTCCGCTGGGCGAACGCGACGCTGCTCGACGGCGATGGCATCGACGTCGCCGACCAGGTGGCGAAGCTCAAGGCCGAACCCGGGCGCGACATCGGGGTCCACGGCAGCGCCACGCTGGTGCGACACCTCCTGCAGCGGGGCGTCCTGGACGAGCTGCAGCTGGCCGTCTTCCCGACCCTCCGGGGCCGTGGCGACCGGCTGTGCGACGGGCTCGACCGGGCCTACGGGCTCGAGCCGAGCTCGCTCCGGCAGACGGGTCGGGGCGTCACGCTGTTGACCTTCCGGGTGCCCGACGGCTGACGGCTGGGCTGACGGCTGGGCCCGCCGCCATCTGCGACAGACTCGGCCGCGTGACCGCAGACGTGCTCAGCAACCGGCAGCTCAACCGGGCGACGCTGGAGCGGCAGCTCCTGCTCGAACGAGCGGGCTGGTCCGTTGGCGACGCTGTCGACCACCTGGTCGGGCTGCAGGCCCAGGAGCCGCTGGACCCCTACTACGGGCTCTGGTCGCGACTCGCCGACTTCCGGCCCGACCACCTGGTCAAGCCGTTCGTCGACCGGGAGCTGGTGCGCTGCGTCGCCATGCGGGGGACGATCCACCTGCTGACCGCAGCCGACTGCCTCGGCCTGCGCCACCTCGTCCAGCCCATCCTCGACGAGGAGCTGACCCGCCACAGCGAGCACCGGCACAAGCTCGCGGGGGTCGACCTCGAGCCGGTCCTCGACTTCGCCGGTCCCTTCCTGGCCGAGCCGCGCTCGCTCAAGCAGCTCAAGGACGGCCTGGCCGCCGAGTTCCCCGACCTCGACGCCGCGGCGCTCGCCTACGCCTGCCGCAACCACCTCGTGCTCGTCCAGGTGCCGCCCCGCGGGGTGTGGGGTCGCACGCTCCAGGTCACGTACGCGGAGGCGCAGGCGTGGATCGGGCGGCCCCTCGACACCTCGGCGTCGATCGACGACCTGGTGCTGCGCTACCTGGCCGCCTTCGGGCCGGCGGCGACGCCCGACATCGCCGCGTGGTCCCGGCTCAAGCGCATGCGCGAGGTCGTCGACCGGCTCCGGCCCCGGCTGCGCACCTATCGCGACGAGCGGGGTCGCGAGCTCTTCGACCTGCCCGACAACGTCCTGCCCGATCCCGACGTGCCGGCGCCCGTCCGCTTCCTGCCCGAGTACGACAACCTGCTGCTGTCCCATGACGACCGCAGCCGTGTGGTCGACCGGGAGTCGGTGGCGCCGCTGTTCGCCGTGCACGAGGGCAAGCGCCACTACCCGGGGTCGGTGCTGATCGACGGACGGGCACGGGCGACCTGGCTCGTCGACCACGACCCCAAGGCCGGTACCGCGGTCCTCCACGTCGACCACCTCGGCCCGCTGGGCTCGGATGTCGCCGCGGCGGTCGAAGCCGAGGGCTTGGCGCTGCTCGAGTTCGCGGCCGACGGCGCTCCCGAGGTCTCGGTCCGCTTCCGCGACCTTGGCTGACCGCTAGGCGACGGGCATCCAGACGAGGGCGAACGCCGACACCCGGATGTCGTTGCGCTTCAACCTGACGTCGACGGTCTCGACCGCGGCCGCCTTCTCCTGCCACGTCTGGTCGATCTCGACGAGCTCGGCGGCCAGCTCCTGCTCCAGGTCGGCGAGGGCCTGCTGCTTGCGGGCCATGTTGTTCCGCGCCGTGTCGGTGCGGGTCGACGCCTCCTTGCTGCGGCCCTGGCCGCCCAGCGCCGAGCCGATGTCGCGGGCGATGCTCCGGGCGCTCCGCCGACCGCCGAGCATGGCACCCAGCAGTGCCCCGGCGCCGCTGGCCATGGCGCTGGTCTTGCGGGTCTGCTCGGCGGCTTGGGCCTGGGCGGCGCGGTCGGACGCGGTAGCCACGGCCGCCTGGGCGCGGTCGATGCGGGCCGCGTACTTCTTCTGCAGCTTGACCTGGTCCTGGTCGGCGGCCTCGGTGGCCGCGGCCCGGCAGCGGGCGGCGAACTCGTCGGCTGACTCGCCGACCCGGCCCGCCAGCTTGAGCGCCCGGTTGTAGGGGACCTGTTGGGTGCTCGTGCGGTAGAGGTGATCCACGATGGCCTTCTCCGCGCCGGTGAAGAAGGACTTCCTGTCGATGGGCGCGTCGGTGAGGACGTAGGTCGCGCCGGCCGGTGCCTCGGTGCGCAGGTCCCGCTCGTCGTGGTCGACGTTGACGGCCTGCGCCGGGTCGAAGGTGGCGGGCAGTGGGGAGTAGACGGCCTCCCACTCCTCGGTGTGGCGGAGGTCGAGCTTGCTGTCGTCGAAGAGCAGCGCCACCCGGGCGACGAGGGCCGGAGCCAGCTTGGTGCTGGTGGCGAGCGCCCCCGGGACCTGTCCGATCCACGGCGCCGCCGGGTCGAGCCACCGCTCCGCCACCCCGTCGGCCACCTTGGGTGCCACCGGCACGGTTTCCTCGTCGCCGGTTGGTGTTGGCGGTGCCGTGGCTGCAGTCGCTGTCCCCGTCCCGGTTGGTGCTGCGGCGGCGGCCGCCGGCGATGCCGCGGCCGCTGGCGTGGTCGCCCCGCCTGTGGTCGGCGCGGTGGCCTCGGGCGTCGCCCCGGGGGCTGCCGATGCCGCTGTGGCGGTCGTCGACGCTGGTGTGGTCGCCCCGCCTCTGGTCGGCGCGGTGGCGTCGGGCGTCGCCCCGGGGGCTGCCGATGCCGCTGTGGCGGTCGTCGACGCTGGTGTGGTCGCCCCGCCTGTGGTCGGCGCGGTGGCGTCGGGTGCCGCCCCGGGCGCTGTCGATGCCGCGGTTGCTCCGGCGGCCGCCGTGTCAGGGGTGCCTTCGGCCGCCGGCGTCGCGGTTGCCCCGGCGCCCATCGCGGGCGATGCGGCCGATGCCGTGCCGGCGCCGGCTGGTGTAGAGCCGGGCGTCGTCTTGTCCGGGGCGGGCGCGGCGGTCGCCGCGTCGGTCGGCTGGGTCGCAGCGGCTGGCGTCGTTCCGCCGGTCGTCGGGGGCGGGGCGTAGCGGCCCTGCATCAGGGTGCTGATCTGCTCGCGGGTCAGGGGGCCGCGGAGGTACGACATCGCCCAACGGGTGGTGAACAGGGCCGGGGCGGAGGCGCCCGATTCCCGGAGCATGAACTCCCGCTTGTCGAGGGAGCTGATGACCTCGGCCGCGGCCTTGACGTCGACCTCGCCGCCGGCCGACGACAGCCCGTCGAGCAGCCGGGCCTTGTCCTGCTCGGTCTGCAGCCGCCCGATCATCCAGGTCCCGGCGTTGGACAGGCCCTTGTAGTCGACGTCGACCGGGTTCTGGGTGGCAAGCACGATGCCTACGCCGAACGCCCGGGCCTGCTTGAGCAGCGTGAGGATCGGCTTCTTGGCGGGCGGCGCCCCGTTGGGGGGCACGAACCCCGTGACCTCGTCGAAGTACACGAGCGCCCGCAGCTTGCTGGTGCCGGCCTGGCGGCGCATCCAGGTGATGAGCTTGCCGAGGAGGAGCGAGACGACGAACTGGCGCTCCTCGTCGGACAGGTGGCTGAGCGAGATGATGCTGCACGCAGGCCTCGACCCATCGGCCGAGCCGAGCAGCGTGTCGATGGCGAGGTCCGGGCCCTCCGACCAGGCGGCGAACGCCCGCGAGGCGAGCAGCCCGTTGAGCGTCATCGCCAGCTTGGTGCGGTCCTTGGGCGGGAAGAAGTCGTCGAGCTCGTAGACGCCGAGCTTGCGCAGCGGCGGGTCCTGGACCTGGGCGACGAGCGTGGCGAGGTCGAGGTCCTGCCCGGCGGTCCAGGCCTGCTCCACGAGGTTCGACAGCAGGATGTGCTCCTTGCCCGACAGCGGGTCGGACTCGATGCCGACCATGTTGAGCAGGCCCGAGACGAAGCCCTCGATCTCGTCGTGCATGGTCTCGGCGTCGGTGCCCTCGGGCGGGCGACGCAGGCCGCCGACGATGTTGAGCGGTACGCCCGAGGTCGAGCCCGGGGTGTAGATGGTGAAGGCGGCCACGTCCCGCAGCGCCTGTATGCGGCTCGGCTCGATGCCCCAGCCTTCGAGGCCGGTGCGCCAGGTGGCCGCCACCTCGGCGGGGTCGCCGTCCTCGACCCAGGGGGCGAAGTCCTCGGGCCGCAGCTCGGGAAACATGAGGAGGAGGTTCCCGAGGTCGCCCTTCGGGTCGAGGATGATCGTCGGGATGCCCTGGAGAAGGGCCTCCTCGAGCATGACGACACCGAGGCCGGTCTTGCCCGAGCCGGTCATGCCGACGATGACGCCGTGGGTGGTGAGGTCCGACGAGTCGAGGAGGACCGCGTCGCCGGTGCGCTTCCGCTGCTTCTCGTCGATCTGCTCGCCGAGGTACAGGTGGCCGGAGGGAACCTCGATCATCCGACGGATGGTACGTGGGCGCTTTCACGCTCAGGGTCATGTGGTTCACGCTCAGCACCGTAACCGATAGTTGACACTTACGAAAGCAGTCACTAACGTATGGTTCGACAGGTCCACCGGGACCACGACAGAGGAAGGACAGGAGCCATGGGCGCACCGATCGCATACTTCGACATCGCATCCACCGACACCGACCGGATCAGCAAGTTCTACGGGGAGCTGTTCGGGTGGGAGGTCACCGCCGGCCCGGACGACGGCTACTCGATGGTCGACACCGGCCACGACATCGGCGGCGGGGTCGGTCCGACGCAGGGCGACGCGCCAGGTGGTATCACGGTCTACGTGAAGGTCGACGACCTCCAGGCGTACCTCGACAAGGCCGAGAAGCTGGGCGGCACCACCGTCGTTCCCCCCACCGAGCTTCCCGGCGACTACGGCAGCTTCGCCGTCTTCGTCGACCCCGACGGCAACAGCTTCGGACTCTGGGCCTGACGCCGGCGCTCCATGGACGAAGTGCTCCGAGCGATCGCCGAGCCCCGCCGCCGGGCCATCCTGCAACTGGTCGTCGACCAGGAGCTGCCGGCGGGGGAGATCGCAGCGCACTTCGACGTGACCCGCCCGGCGATCTCGCAGCACCTCACCGTGCTGAAGAGCGTCGGGCTGGTCACCGAACGCCGAGACGGCACCCGTCGGCTCTACCGGGCTCGGCCGGAGGGGCTGGCCGAGCTGCAGGATTTCCTCGCCACCATGTGGGGTCAGTCGCTCGACCTGGCCCGCCGCCTGGTCGAAGCCGACGCCGGCATCGACGCCACCGACGACCATGTCGCCGACACCGGATGACCCCCACCATCCCAGCCACCCCACCGACCGGCGCGACGGCAGCCCCGGAGCCGACCCGCCCGGCACCGATAGCCGAGGGGCCGATTGGACAGCGGGGCGGCTCGGTCGCCACACCGACGGGCGCCGAGGGGTCGACCCGGTGGGTGCAGTGCCGGCGGGATTGTGGGTCCGCGGGGCGGTGGCTCGGGCGGCGGCGGTGTGGGGCGAGGCGTTGAAGCGGTTCCGGGTCTACGTCGAGCGGAAGGGCGAGGCACCGTCGTGAGCGACCAGCGGACCGGCAATGCCGCGCCGGCGCCGATCCGGCAGGCGACGATGGTGCGGAGCGATCTGGAGCACACGTTCGGGGTCTTCGTGCGAGAGATCGGGAAGTGGTGGCCGACGCAGACGCACTCCCTGGGCGGGGAGCGGGTCATCGACGTCGTGTTCGAGGAGCGGGCCGGCGGGCGGGTCTACGAGGTGTGGGACGACGGCACCGAGAGGACCTGGTGCCACGTCCTGGTGTGGGAGCCGCCGCACCGGTTCCGGGTCACCTGGGAGATCCTGCCCGAGGTCACCGAGGTCGAGGTCCGGTTCCAGGCGCTCGGTCCGAACCTCACCCGGGTCGCGCTGACCCACGACGGCTGGGAGCGCCTCAGCCAGGAGCAGCTCGCCGCCGCGACGTCGGCCGAGGGCGGCTACAACGCCGGTTGGGCGCTGATCCTGGGCCGGCTGCAACAGTTTGCGGGGGTCGCGCATCGATAAGTACGTGTCATCGCTGGCAGCAGCGCGCTTCGATCGGGCGCGTCGGGTGGGAGGCAAGCGGCATATGTCCGTGGCCCGGTCGTTCGAGGATCTGTACCGGGTCCGGTACCGACGGCTGACGCGGCTCGCCCATGTGATGGTCGGGAGCAACGAAGCCGCCGAAGAGATCGTGCAGGACGCGTTCGTCGCGCTCTACCGCCGCTTTGGCACAGTCGCGGACCCCGACGGGTACCTCTACCGCTCGGTGGTCAACGGCGCCAAGGGCCGCTATCGCCGCAAGCGGGCCATCGATCGGCTGACCCGGCTCCGCCAGGTCACCGACCAGGGCATCCCGGACATCGACGAGACCCGGGTCGCCCTCTCGAAGCTGTCGCCTCGGCGCCGGGCCGCAGTCGCACTGCGCTACTACGACGACCTCTCGGTCGAGTCCATCGCCGAGATCCTCGACTGCCGGCCCGGCACCGTCCGCTCGCTGCTGCACCGCGCGCTCGCTGATCTCAAGGAGCTGATCGACCGATGAGGGCCTACGACACCATCGAGGAGCACGAGCTCGCCGAGCGCCTCGAACGTCTGGGCAGCAGCACCAGGTTCGACCCCGATGCCCTGCAGAGGATCGTGGCCCGGGGTCGGGGTGAGCGCGGTGGCCGACCTGTCCGACGAGTGATGATGGCCGGTGCAGCGGTCGCGCTCCTCGTCGGCGGGTTGGCCGTCGCGTTCACCCGGAACGGGAAGGACGACGACGGCACCTCCGACCGGTCGATCGGCCCGTCGGGCAGCAGCGCCACCACGCAGGTCATGCCGTCGTTGACGGTGCAGTCGGAGAACTACGCGATCGAGGTCGTCTGGTCGGGCGGGAAGCTCTACTTCCGGCGGACGGACGGCGTCGGCAAGGAGATCGCGGGGCCCGACGATGCCGGGGCTGTCAAGGCGTCCTCCTGGCCGGGGGCCGCGGGGCCGACCTGCATCACCTCCGACGGCGGCTTCTTCATGTTCCCCGACCACAAGTGGGACCCCAGGGCGTTCACCTACGGGTTGATCGGCGAGGGCATCGCGAAGGTCGACGTCGTCCACTACGACGGCACCCGCGCCCACGCCAGCATCGGATCGGCCGTGCCCGGGGGCATGCGGATCTGGCTGGTGGAGCGCATGTCGCTGCCGAACATCGCCGATCCCGTCGACCGCATCGAGGCGTTCGATGCCCAGGGCAAGGTCGTCGCCCAGATCGCCGAGGTCGGTGAGCTCACCGACGAGGGCACCGCCTCGACCTGCGGCTAGGTCGGTTGGGGCGGTTTAGGCCGGGGAGACGTCGTCGAGGACCTGGGTGACCAGGGCGGCGACGGGACTGCGCTCGGGACGGGTCAGCGTGACGTGGCCGAAGAGCGGGTGGCCCTTCAACGTCTCGATGACCGACACCACGCCGTCGTGGCGGCCGACCCGCAGGTTGTCGCGCTGAGCGACGTCGTGGGTGAGCACCACCCGGCTGCCCTGCCCGATCCGGCTGAGGGAGGTCAGCAGGACGCCTCGCTCCAGGTTCTGGGCCTCGTCGATGACCACGAAGCTGTCGGTCAGGCTGCGGCCCCGGATGTGGGTCAGCGGGAGGACCTCCAGCAGGCTCCGGCCGATGACCTCGTCGATGACCTCGCGACCGGCCACGGCCTCCAGGGCATCGGTGACCGCCGCGCCCCACGGCGACATCTTCTCGGCCTCGGTCCCGGGCAGGAAGCCGAGGTCCTGACCGCCCACCGCGTAGATCGGGCGGAACACCATGACCCGCTTGTGGCTCTGCTGCTCGAGCACGGCGTCGAGGCCGGCGGCCAGCGCCAGCACGCTCTTGCCGGTGCCGGCGGCGCCGCCGAGGCTGACGATGCCCACGTCGGGGTCGGCCAGCAGGTCGACGGCGATGCGCTGCTCGGCCGAGCGGCCCCGGATGTCGAACAACGGTCGGTCGGCCCGGACGAGGTGCACCCGCTTGTCGTCCCGCAGGCGGCCCAGCGCCGACTGGCGCCCGGCGTGCAGCACGATCCCGGTGTTGACCGGCAGGTCCTGGGTCTCGGGCACGTCGATCCAGTGCTCGGCGAACAGCTCGTCGATCACCTCACCGGCCACGTCGAGCTGCACGATCCCGGACCAGGCCGTGTCGCTGGCCAGCTCGCTGCGGTACTCCTCGGCGGTCAGCCCGGCGATCGACGCCTTCAGCCGCAGGGGCAGGTCCTTGGTGACCACCACGACGTCCCGGCCCTCGTGCACCAGGTTGCGGGCGACCGCCAGGATGCGATGGTCGTTGTGCTCGTCACCCCGCAACGCCAGCGGCAGGCCGGCGCTCTCCTGGTGGTTGATCTCGACCCGGAGCGTCCCACCCTCGTCGTTCGCCGGCATGGCGTGCAGCAGCGACCCGTGCTCCAGGCGCAGCGACTCGAGGTTGCGCAGCGTCTGGCGGGCCGCCCAGCCGAGGTCCGGATGGTGGCGCTTGGCCTCCAGCTCGGTCAGCACGACCAGGGGCAGCACGACCTCGTGCTCGGCGAAGCGGCTGAGTGCCCAGGGATCGGCCAGGAGTACGGAAGTGTCGAGGACGTAGGTACGACTCGTCGGCGTCGCTTTTCGCGTCACGTAGCTCCCCACACACCAGGGCCTCAGGCAGGCTCACGGTAGCGCAGGGATCACCCCGTGCTGTGTGATCTTCCGATCGGCGGGTCGACTACCGATCGCCGTCGTCCGGCGGGGGCTCCGGAGGGCTGACGACGATCACGTGGAGGGCCGTGGGGCCGTGGGCGCCGATGGTCAGGAGCTGCTCGATGTCGCCGGTGCGGGATGGGCCGGTGACCAGCACCAGCGACGACGGCAGGGCGGCCGGGTCGTCGCCGAGCCGGCGCAGGACGTCGGCCGGGGTGGCGACCAGGCGCTCGACCGGGAGCACGCAGACGTGCGCCGGCGGGAGCACCGACGACAGCCGGCCGCCGGAGCGGGCGCTGTCGAGCACGACCGACCCGGTCGCGGCGATCGCCGCCACCGCCGAGGTCACGCCCAACGCCGCCTGGGCAGTCGGCTCGCGTTCGGCCGACGACACGTCGACCCCTCGGTCGGCCAGCCGCGCCCCGAGGGCCACCGCCTCGGGATCCTGCGACACCACCACGTCCCAGGCCTCGAGCTCCGCGACCAGTTGGTCCAGCAGCGCGTCCGGCACCTGACCCACGACCTGGTGGCAGACGCCGCCCGCCTCCTCCACCGATCGGGCGAAGGTCGCCAGCAGGTCGTCGGGGTCGACGTTGGCGTAGACCGGCGCCGGGACGTCGGGCCGGTGCGCTGCCGGGTCGACCGGCCGGGGCGGGGGCGGGTGCACCAGGTTCACCGGGATCCCGCCGGCCAGCCGCTGCCTCGCCAGGGCCAGGAACATGTCGCGGTCCCCGTGCTCGCCCTGAGGCCGCGGGAACGGCATCGGCTCCACCACCGGGGTCGGGTCGGCCTCCTCCGATGGCGGCGGCGGGAGCGGGCGTGGGGTCGGAGCGTCGGCGGGCGGCTCGGCGGGCACGAGGACAGCATCGCCGGGCGGGGGCTCGGGGGCACGCCTCGCGGGGATCCGGCGGGCCGCGGGAGCTTGCGAGCGCCAGCCGTCCTGCACGGCGTTCGCGGGCATCGACCAGGTGCGCGGCTCCTCGACCGCCGTCGTCTCGATGGCGTCCGCCACCAGGTGGGCCGCCCGGCCCAGGCGGGCGTGCACGGTCAGTGACAGCTGCCACGCCAGCTCCGGGTCGTCGGGGTCGATCGGCACCCGCCACGTCCCGGGCGGCGACGCGGCGGCGACCCGCCAGGTCCGCCGCCGCGGAGCCGAACGATCGTCGATCAACGTCATACCTGCCCCTTCCACCAGCGGTCACGGAAGCGTTCGGGAGCGACCGGCGGGAGCTCGCGGCCCAGGGTCCACGACGACGCCACCGGCAGCCGGCCGGCCAGCCGGGTGACCCAGCGGCCCCACGTGGCGACCCGGGTGGTCGCCGTGTAGCGCCGGGCGTCGGACCACGCCGTCGCCCACAACCGCCACGCCGCCCGCTCACCTCGCCCGGCCGCCGAGGCCTTCGATCGCCGCAGCGACAGCAACATGTCCTGGATCGGGATCTCGACGGGGCAGGCGTCCATGCACGCCCCGCACAGCGTCGACGCGTCGGCCAGCTCGGCCGCCTCGGGGTGCAGGTCGGCCGCCAGCAGCGGCGTCAGCACCGACCCCATCGGCCCCGGGTACACCCAGCCGTAGGCGTGGCCGCCCGTCTGGCGGTACACCGGGCACACGTTCAGGCAGGCGCCGCAGCGGATGCACGACAGCATCTCGTGCATGTCGCCGGCCAGCAGCCGGCTGCGGCCGTTGTCGAGCACCACGATGTGCAGCTCGTCCGGCCCGTCCAGCTCGTGCGGCGCCCGCGGCCCGGTGACGACCGTGGTGTAGGACGACAGCCGTTGGCCCGTGGCCGACCGGGCCAGGAGCGCCAGCATCAGGTCGGCCTGGTCCCAGGTGGCGGTCAGCCGCTCCATCCCCAGGACCACCACGTGGACCTTGGGCAGCGACGTGACCAGCCGGCCGTTGCCCTCGTTGGTGACCAGCACGATCGACCCGGTCTCGGCCACCGCCAGGTTGGCGCCGGTGATCCCGACGTCGGCGCCGAGGAACTGCTCCCGCAGCTGGGTGCGGGCGAAGCGGACCAGCTCGTCGGGCTCGGTCCCGAGCGACCGCGACGCCTGGGCGCGCTCGACGAACAGGTCGTGGATCTGCTGGCGGTCCTTGTGCAGGGCCGGGGCGATGATGTGGCTCGGCACCTCGTCGGCCAGCTGCACGATCCACTCGCCGAGGTCGGTCTCGACGACCTCGGCCCCGCTGGCCGTCAACGCCGAGTTGAGGTCGATCTCCTCGGTGGCCATCGACTTCGACTTCACGATCCGCCGGGCGCCGAGCCGGGACACGAGCCGCACGATGTAGTCGCGGGCCTCGGCCGCGGTCGACGCCCAACACACCTGGGCGCCCCGGGCCAGCGCCTGGTCGGCGAACTGCTCCAGCACGCCGGGCAGGTCCTCGAGGATGTCGTTGCGCACCCCGCGGGCGGCGTGGCGCAGGTCGTCGGCGTCGGCCAGCTCGGCGAGCCCGGCCGCCCGGTGCGAGGCGAAGCGGTCGACCGCCCGGGCGACGTTGCCCCGCAGCCGCTCGTCGCCGACCGCCTCGGCGAACCGCTCCCGCAGGGTGGTGCCGCCGATCGAGAAGCGGTCCGAGCTCACGCGTCGACCTCGACGGCACCGACCGGGAGGGCGTCCTGCAGGATCTGGGCGACGTGGCGGATCTCGACCGGGGCGCCCAGGGTCTCGGCCCGGCTGCGCAGGTGCAGCAGGCACGAGGTGTCGCAGCCGACCACCACGTCGGGGTCGACGCCCACCAGCGCCCGCAGCTTCTCGTCGGCCATGGCCACCGACGTCTCCGGCAGCTTGACGCTGAAGGTCCCGCCGAAGCCGCAGCAGCGGTCGGCGCCCGTCCACTCGACGTTGGCGCAGCCCTCGACGAGGCCGAGCAGGTCGGCGGGCTGGTGGGTGACGTCGAGCTCCCGCAGCAGGTGGCAGCTCTGGTGGAGCACCACCTTGCGGGGCTGGCTCAGCCGCAGCTCGGGCAGCCGGTCGGCCCGCTCGGCGACCAGCTCCGACCACTCCCGGGTGCGCTCGGCCACCCGGCGGGCCCGCTCGGCGGCCTCCGGGTCGCCGATGATCTCGAACAGCTCGGGCCAGAAGAGCCGCACCATGGTGGCGCACGACCCGGCCGGCACCACGACGTACTCGGCGCCCCGGATGAGCTCGGTCTCCAGCGCCGCCAGCGTGGGGCGGGCGACGGCGGCAGCGTCCTCGGCGAAGCCGGCGTTCCAGGCGGGCTGGCCACAGCACGTCTGGGACAGGTCGCACGAGACCGTGCAGCCGGTGGCCCGCAGCACGCGGACCGCGGCCTCACCGACTTCGGGAGCCACGATGTCGACCACACACGTGATCAGCAACGTGACCCGTGTGGGCGGGGAATCCTCAGTCATCTGTCATTCCGCCTTGTACCTGCCGCTGGGGAGGCCCGCCCACTCCGTGTGGTCATCTTGCACGTTCGGCTCCCTCGATGTGGTCAAGACGGCGCGATTTTGCCCCCGGTAGTGTCGGGCGCCGTGCCTGCGGACCTCTTCTGTCAGATCATCGCCGGGGAGAAGCCGGCCCACGTGGTGCTCGACGACGACCTGGTCCTGGCGTTCCTCGACATCCGCCCACTCTTCCCCGGGCACACCTTGGTGGTCCCCAAGGTCCACTACGAGACGCTGCCCGACCTACCTCCCGCGGAGGTCGGCCCGTTCTTCGAGCGGGTGCAGCTGGTCACCCGGGCGGTGCAGCAGGCGATTCGCTCGACCGGCACGTTCGTGGCCCTGAACAACGTGGTCAGCCAGAGCGTCCCCCACCTGCACGTCCACGTGGTGCCCCGCAACCCGAAGGACGGCCTGCGGGGCTTCTTCTGGCCCCGGACCCGCTACGAGGACGACGACGCCGCGACGGCGGTGGCCTCGTCCTTGCGGGACGCGTTGGCCGCCATCGGGCAGGGGTAGCGCTTGTGGGCGCCGAGGAAGAAGTGCTCGATCGCCACCAGGAAGAACGCACCGACGATGAGGCCCCCGAGGACGTCCGAGAACCAGTGGACGCCCAGGTACACCCGGCTGGCGGCGATGCTGCCGATGAGCACGCCGGCCACCACCACCGACGCCCACCACAGGTCGCGGCGCTTGGTGTAGAGGCCGACGATCGTCGGTAGGAGCCCGTACAGGGCGACCGCGGCCATGGGGTGGCCGCTCGGGAACGAGTAGCCGGTGCCGGTGACCAGGCGGTGCAGGTCGGGGCGGGGCCGCTCGACGAGCGTCTTCAGGGTGAACTCGAGCAACGGCCGGCTCAGCGTGGCGGCGACGATCGCCATCCCGACCGCGGGACAACGGCGCCAGGTCACCAGTGCGAGGACCGCACCGGCTCCCAGGACGATCATGGTGCTCCCCAAGCGGGAGACCGTGAGGAAGAACTCGTTGAGGTCGGCGTTGCGGTTGGCCTCGACCATCCGTTGGATGGGGAGGTCCCACGTCAGGAGGGTCTGCCCACCCGAGAGCGCTGCGCCAAATGCCAGCGCGATCAGGAGAAGCGCAAGCCCCAGCAGCAGTCTTGGTCGAGTGAGCAGTACCGACCTTGGCGTCAGTGGCGGATCAAGGTGGACGTGCAAGCGCCCGCACAGTACTGGGCCACTCCTGAACGTGTGCTGAAGTCGCTGGTTAGCAGGGCCTTCAGGGTTCGAAACGCACGGTTGGCGTGCCGTCGGCCACCGTGAGCGTGGCCGGGATCCCGAGGAGGTCGAGGGCCCGATCGGCCAGTCCGGCCCGCCGCAGCGCCACCACCTCGCCCTTGTGCGGCCCGGCCAGGATCGTCAGCTCGATGCGGCACGACCCGTCGTCCGCGGCCTCCGCGTCGATGACGACCGCGTCGTACGTGCCGTCTGCCAGGACGTCTGCCATACGGTCACTCTGGCACGTCCCGGCGCGGCATCCTGGGGTCGTGAGCTTCGACCCCGACGCCGACAGCAGCCTCACCGGCAAGCTGCTGATCGCTGAGCCGATGCTGGAGGACCCGAACTTCGAGCGTTCGGTCGTCCTGCTCATCGAGCACAGCGAGGACGGAGCGCTGGGGGTGGTCCTGAACCGGCCGACCGACATCGATGTCGGCGCGGTGCTCGACGAGTGGGGCCAGCTGGCCGCCGACCCCGGGGTCCTGTACGTCGGTGGCCCGGTGAACCAGGACAGCCTGGTGGCGCTGGGCCGGCGGGCGACCGGCAACGGCGAGGTCATGGGCTGGACCCAGGTCTTCGACGACCTCGGCGCCGTCGACCTGCACCTCGAGCCCACCGAGCTGGCGCCCGGGCTCAACGGGATCCGGGTGTTCGTCGGCTACTCGGGCTGGGGGCCGGCCCAGCTGGAGATGGAGCTGGCCCAGGACGCCTGGGTGGTGGTCGACGCCGTCGTCGACGACGTGTTCGCCCCCGACCCCGAGACCATGTGGCGCTCGGTCCTGGCCCGCCAGGGCGGCAAGCTGGCCCGCCTGGCGAACTTCCCGCCCCACCCGTCGGTCAACTGACAGGCGGCGCTCGCCGGCCCTGCTACTGGTCGGTCGCGAGGCGCTTGAAGGCTTCGCCCAGCGGGGCGTCGGCCAGGGCGCCGTGCTCGACCATCCGCCGGCGGACCCGGTCGCGGAACTCGTCCAGCTGCTCGTCGCGGGCCGGTGTGTCCTCGTCGACGAACATCGTGGAGCGGAACTGGCTGCGGTGGGCCTCGAGGGCCTCCAGCTTGCGGGTGAGGTGGCGCTCGTCGACGACCTCGACGTGGTCCGGTTCCTCGGCCTCGAACAGCAGCAGCGCGTCGGGCCGGTGGTGAGCGATCTCCTGCTCGGGGAAGAAGTGGGGGTCGCGGGCGGCGACCAGCCCGTCGACGGTGAGGAAGCCGGCGTGGCGGTGGTCGGGGTGGAGCCGGTAGCGCTTCCACGGGTCGTGGCCGATGACCACGTCGGGCCGGAGCCGGCGGATCCAGTAGGCCACCTGCCAGCGTTGACGGAGCCCGTCGGCCAGCTCGCCGTCGGGCCAGCCGAGGAACACGACTTCGCCGGTGGCGCCCAGCGCCTTGGCCGCTGCCCGCTGCTCGACCTGGCGGACCGCCACCAGCTCGGCCAGGTCGGCCTGCGGGTCCCACGTGCCCTTCGACCCGTCGGTGCACACCAGGTGGTGGACGACGCAGCCGGCCTCGGCCCACTTGGCCAGCGTCGCGCTGCACCAGAAGTCGGTGTCGTCGGGGTGGGCGCCGATGGCCAGCGCGCTGGCCGGGGTGGGCAGGTCCCGGCCCGCGGCGGCGGGGTCGGTCATCGAGGGCAGCCGTGGGCCGGCTGGAGGACCGGGGCGCCGGGCCAGGCGAGGTCGGCGGGGAGGTCGACGTCCCAGCCGAGGGCGGGGTCGTCCACGATGCGGACCGGCAGCTCGAGGCGGGCGGCCTCGGCCCGGTGGCGGGCGAACGAGCCGGCGCCGTAGGCGAACTCGAACCCGGCGGCGGTCGGGACGGCGACCACGTTGGAGCCGTCGTGGCGGCGGTCGGGGATCAGCGTCACGCCCGGGAAGCCGGCGATCCACGCCAGCTCCCGGGCCAGCGGCAGGTCGGCGTGGGCGACGATGGCCGTGGCCACGCCGTCGTCGCGGAGCGCCGCGACGCCGTCGGCCACCGCGCCGTTGAGGCCGCGGTCCGGGCACCACACCACCTGGGCGCCGGCACCGACGGCCCAGTCGCGGACCTCGTCGTCGTCGCACACCACCACGGCGGTCAGGGGAGCGGCCGCGGCGACGACCACTTCGGCGAGGCGGCGGGCCAGCGCCTGCCGCTCGGTCGGATCGAGAACGTCGGCGAGGCGCAGCTTGGCGGAGTGGAAGGCCTTCACTGGCACAACGACGGCGGCGTCGGCGGCCCCGGCGGGAAGCACGAGCGGAGCGTATCGGCGGATCGCGCCGCTCTAGGGTGTCCGCCTATGTCGATCCGGGTGGCCGTCGTCGGCGGGGGCTCGTGGGGCACCACGGTCGCCGCGCTCGCGTGTGCGAACGTCCCGACCACCTTGTGGTGCCGGAGGCCCGCGCTGGCCGACGAGGTGAACGCCGACCACACCAACTGCGACTACCTGCCGGGCTTCCCGCTCCCGCCTGAGCTGCGGGCCACCGCGTCGCTCGAGGAGGCCGTCGCCGACGCCGATGTCCTGGTCATGGGCGTGCCGTCGCACGGCATGCGGACGACGCTGACCGAGCTGGCGCCGCACGTCCGCGCCGGCGTCCCGGTCATCAGCCTCGCCAAGGGTCTGGAGCAGGGGAGCGACCTGCGGATGACCGAGGTCATCGCCGAGGTCCTGCCCGACCACGTCACCGGGGTGCTGACCGGGCCCAACCTGGCCCGCGAGATACTGGCCGGCCAGGCCGCCGCGTCGGTGGTGGCTTTCGCCGACCACGACCACGCCGTCGAGCTCCAGCATGTGTTCGCGGGCGAGCTGTTCCGGGTGTACACGAACTCCGACGTCGTGGGGTGCGAGATCGCCGGCGCCCTGAAGAACGTGTTCGCCATCGCCTCGGGCATGGCCGACGGGCTGGGCACCGGCGACAACACCAGGGCCGCGGTCATCACCCGGGGTCTGGCCGAGCTGTCCCGCCTCGGGGTCGCCATGGGCGGCCTGCCGACCACGTTCTTCGGGCTCGCCGGCATGGGCGACCTCGTCGCGACCTGCATCTCCCAGCAGAGCCGCAACCGCTACGTCGGCGAGCAGCTGGGCCGGGGGCGGACCATCGACGAGGTCGTGGCCGAGATGAAGATGGTGGCCGAGGGCATCAAGACCTCGAAGGTCGTGGTCGAGCTGGCCGAGCGCCACGGCGTCGACATGCCGATCGCCAGCGAGGTCTACGGCGTCGTCTACGGCGGCCGCACCGCCCGCGATGCCTACCGGGGCCTGCTGGCCCGCGCCTCGGGCCCCGAGCACCGCTAGCCCGGGGCCCTCGACTGAGCTCGGTCGGCGGGGTCGACGGAGCGGGTCAGCTGCCCGCCAGCGTCGAACCGGTCTCCAGCAGGGACTTGAGGTCGCTGAGCACCCAGGCGTGGCCACCGCCGGCGCCCTGGTCCTCGCCCTCGCCGGCGACCAGGGCCGCCACCTTGGGCATGCCCTCCAGCTCGTGGATGACGGTCAGCGAGCAGGCCGACCCGTCGGGCAGCTCCTTGATCTCGTGGGTGAGCTTGCTGAAGCCCTCGGCCGCCATGTCCGGGTCCATCAGCATGCGCCAGGTGGTGACCAGCTTGTGCGGCGGATCGACCTCCAGGACCTCACCGTCGACGACCACGTCGGGGACCGGGAAGCCGGCGGCCTCGGCGGTGGCCTTGAACTCGGGGTTGGGGGTGACCTCGTACCTGCCGCCCGGCTTCAGCTCGTAGTGGGCGTAGCCGGTGTAGCCATAGCGGTTGGTCCACTCGGGATCGGTGAGCGCCTGCCAGATCTTCTCGGCCGGCGCCTTGATGTAGACCCGGTACACCTGCGTGGTCGTGAGGGTCGTCGGGGTGGTCATTCGGGTTCCTCCAGTTGCTTCTTGAGGTCGACGAGCGCGGTGACGTGACGCTCGGCGTACTTGCTGATCCAGCGGTCGTGGATCAGCCGGATGGGCACCGGGTTGAGGAAGTGGAGCTTCTCCCGACCCGATCGCCGGGTGATGACGAGGTCGGCTGCTTCCAGCACCTTGAGGTGCTTCATGACCCCGAAGCGGGTCATCGACGGCAGCTCCGACTCGAGCTCGCTGAGCGTGCGGCCGTCCCGGGCGAAGAGCAGGTCGAGCAGGTGCCGACGCGACGGGTCGGCGAGCGCCCGGAAGACCCCGTGCAGTTCGTCGCTGTCGTCGCCGTCTGCCATCACGTTCACAGGATAGGTGACCAAAAGGTCACATGACAACGTCGGGCCCGGAACTAAAGTCGGCCGAGGGGACCATGACTGGGGGAGGTCCCATGAGGCGAGCCACGAGGCGGGGTCGTTGCACCGTCGCGGTCCTGAGCACCCTGCTGCCCGGGTGCTGGTTGCAGCCCAACTTCGACGCAGGGAACAGCCGGCACAACGACACGGAGGCGACCATCACCCCGGCCAACGTCGCCGGGCTCACGGCCCGGTGGTCGGTCCAGTTCCCTGCCCGGATCGAGCCGCAGCCCCTGATCTCCGGGGGCCGCGTGTTCGTCCAGCGCCAGGACGGGGCGGCGGTCGGGGTCCTGGCGATCGACCTCGGCACCGGTGCCACGGCCTGGGACCGCACCGTCAGCCCGGCCGGCGCCTCCAACGTGTTCACCAACCACCAGGCCACGATCATCGACGGCGAGATCTGGCAGGACTGGCACGGCACCCTGGCCGGCAGCAGCACGTGCAGCTTTGGCACGGTCCGGCTGGATCAGGTCGGCACGGTCCTCGGGGAGGACCGTTCGGCCTACCCGGTCGCACTGCCGGTGCAGAACGGCCGTCATCTCGTCCGGGTCCACACCCCGACCTGCGACCTGGGAACCCCGCCGTTCCCGCACATCACCTTGGAGGTCAGCGACAGCCACACCCGTCAGGTGCTCTGGACCGCCGACCCCATCGGGTATGGCCAGCCTTCGGTCTCCGGCGACCAGGTGATCACGCCCGCGGGCGGCTGGGACCTGGCGGGCTGCGGTGCCGCCAGCTGCGTTCGCCGGTGGTCGCCCGCCATCACGCCGTTCGGTGACCAGCCGATCGTCGGCGGGCCGGGCGACACCTTCTTCATCCTGAAGGCCGGCTTCGGTGGGCCCAACGGCGAGGTACGTGCCCTGTCGCGGGTCGACGGGACGCCGGTGTGGGGCCTCGCCTTCAACGCGGTCGATGCCGACATCGCAGTCGACGATGAACGGCTCTACGTCGCCACCAGCAACGGCTCGTCGGCCGGGTACCTGCTCGTCTACGACGTCGACGGATGTGGAGCGAGCAACTGCTGGCCGCTGTGGTCGGCCAAGGTCGCCCCTGGGGCGTGGGCACCGACAGTCGCCGGCGACGTTGTCTACGTGGCCGGCAGCGATGGCAAGGTCCACGCCTACCGGGCGGCCGGCTGCAGCTTCGTCCTGTGCGGCGAGCTGGGCAGCTTCGCCGTGACCGGTGGCGGCATCAGCTCGCTGGCCGTCGCCGACGGACGGCTCGTGGTGTCGTCGATCGTCACGCCGTACGAGCGCTACCGGCTGACCGCCTTCGCCCCCGCAGGCACCTAGCCCGCCGCCACTGCGACCAGCTTGGCCTCGGCCTTCTGGCGGCGGTCCCACAGGCCCCGGGGGCCGAGCTGGTCGCAGCGGGCGATGTCGGCGACCCGGTGGCCGGCGATGCGGGTCCGGGCGATGAGGCGGGCGTCCCGGGCGTCGAGCACCCCGTCATCGACCGCATCGGTGAGGACCTCGGCGAGCTCGATCGCCGGGTTGCTGGCGGGCTCCGGGCCGGCGGCCCGGGGCTCGGCCATCGGGGTCGTGACGACCCGGGGGACCGCACGGCGCAGCTCCCGGGCGGCATCGAGGAGGATGTTGGCGGCGATGCGCCCGGGGCGCCGGTCGAGCGGGTAGGTGCGGATGCGGTGGTAGACGGCGGCGACCGCGGCGGCTGCCCGTTCGTCGGGATCGCCGAGAGCCCACCAGCGCCGGGCGAGGTTCCGGGTTCCGGGCAGGAGCAGTTGCAGGAGGACGCGGGCGGCCAGCGGGTCGTCATGGCGGATCACGCGGGTGACGAGGCCGAGGAGGATCCGGTCGGCGGCTTCGGGGCCGGCCGTGCGCACCTGGCGTTCGAGGTCGGCAAGGGAGCCGACACCCAGCCGTCGGGCGGCCGAGCGCTTGCCGGCGAGCTGCTGCCACTCACGGTCGAGGAGGTCGAAGACGCTGGACATGCGTCGAACATGCAGGTCGCACGTCCCCCGGCTGCTCCCCGGGGGCGTCCCCCCATGGGTCCCCGGGACCCCTACCTTGGGGTTGCGGGGTCACGACCCAGGAGGGCGGACATGCGAGGACAGGCGAGGGCGGCGGCTGCCGGGGCGGTGGTGCTCGTGATGCTGGTGGGCGGCTGTGGCTCCGACGAGGACGACGACGAGGCGCGTCGGCGCGACACGAGCGACGACGTCCTCGGGACCTTTGCTGCGGCGGAACAGCCGGCGAGCACCGAGGAGCTCGACGCTGCAGTCGAGGTGATGGAGCGGCGGGTCGAGGCGCTCCACGTGGGCAGGGTCGACGTCCGGCGGGACGGCGATCAGATCGTCGTGCGCATCGACGACCCCCACGACCGTGAGGCTGTCCTCCCGATCGTGGGCGTGCTCGGCGAGCTGCGCTTCCGGCCGGTGCTCATGGAGTCGCCCACCACCGGGGACAAGGCCAAGCTGGACCAGACGTTCCCCGTGACGTCCCCGACGGATGACGAGGCCGGCCAGACCGTCGTCCTGGAGACCGAGGATCGCGACATCCGCTACGAGCTGGGGCCCGCCCTGGCGTCGGACCGGGTCGTCGAGACCGCCGAGGCCTCGTTGGGCCAGACCGCGGAGTGGCAGGTGCGGCTCACGCTCGAAGAGGGACCCGACGGCATCGACGGGTTCAACGGCCTGGCCGGTCAGTGCTTCCAGGCTGACCCGGACTGCCCCACGGGCAAGATCGCGATCGTGTTCGACTCGGTCGTCGAGTCGGCGCCGACCGTGCAGGAGCAGAGCTACAGGCGGGATCAGATCCAGATCAGCGGCGCCTTCACCAAGCAGGAAGCTGAGGACCTGGCCGTCGTGCTGGCGAGCGGCACCCTGCCGATCCGGCTGGAGCGCCAGACGGTGCAGCAGGCGGGCTGAGCCGGCGGGCAGAATCGCCGGATGCAGCTGACCCTGCCCTCAGGCACGCCCGCCGAGCTGGCGACCCCGAGCGACGGCCGCGCTCCCAACCGGGGCCTCGTGATCATCCCCGACATCGGTGGGCTGCGGGCCCTGTTCGCCGCCATGGCCCAGCGGATCGCCGACGAGCGGGGCTGGGCCGCGTGCGCCTTCGACCCCTGGGGCGACGTGACCCCGGCCGACAGCCTGCCCGAGCGGCTCGGCCAGGTCGGGCAGCTCACCGACGACCGCCTGCTCGGGGACGCGGTCGCGGCCGCCGACGCCTGCGACGTCGACCCGGTCGGCGTCATCGGCTTCTGCATGGGCGGCATGTACACCTACAAGGCCGCCGGCACCGGTCGCTTCGACCGGGCCGCCGCCTTCTACGGCATGGTCCGGGTGCCCGAGCAGTGGCGCGGCCCCGGCCACGGCGAGCCGCTCGACGCCCTCGCCCGGCCCGAGGCCGCGACAACCCTGGCGATCATCGGCGGTGTCGACCAGTGGACCCCGCCTGACGACGTCGCCGCGCTCGAAGCCGCCGGCGTGACGGTCGTCCGCTACGACGAGGCCGACCACGGGTTCGTCCACGACCCCGACCGGCCCGCCCACCGGGCCGACGACGCGGCCGACGCCTGGCAGAGGGCCCTCGACTTCGTCGAAGGGATCGGGTCCCAACCCGCCGGGTGACGGGTAGATCTCTCCCATGGAACAGCGCATCAGCCTGATCACCCTGGGTGTGACCGACCTGGCACGGGCGCGGCGGTTCTACGAGGGCCTCGGCTGGATCTCCGTGTCCGGCCCCGACGACGACGTCGCGTTCTTCCAGGCCGGCGGCATGGTGTTCGCCCTCTGGGACCAGGCGCGCCTCGCCGAGGACAGCGGGGTCCTCAACAGTCCCGGGTGGGGCGGGGTGACCCTGGCCCACAACGTGGCATCACCCGCCGACGTCGACGCGATCATGGCCGAGGCCGAAGCCTCCGGCGCCACGGTCACACGGTCGGCGGGGGAGACGTTCTACGGGGGCTACTCCGGGGTCTTCACCGACCCCGACGGCCACCCGTGGGAGATCGCCCACAACCCGGGGTGGACCATCCAGCCCGACGGCAGCGTCACGGTCGGGACAGCCTGATCGACGCCTGAACGCGGAACTGCGGGGGCTCCCGCCGAGCCACCGCAGTCGCGTGCAAGCAGAGATGAGCTCGCGGGGAGGCCTCAGGGCGTGGATCCGAGGCCTCCCCGCGGTCTGGGGGGATCAGGCGTCTGACGAGGACGACGAGGTCGACGTGTCGGACCCGTCCCGGTCCTTCGGGCAGTTGTGGTCGGTCTTCGTGTCGTGGCCCCGGTCGTCGTTCGGGGTCTGGTGCTCCACCTTGGGGCTGCCGTCGTCGGCCGAAGCGGCGGTGATGGCGCCGAAGCCGGCCATGCTGGCCAGCGCGATGGCGCCACCCACGGCGAGCTGACGGGGTTTGAGCCTCATGATTGCGCTTCCCTTCTCTCGCGGAATCCGTCCGAGTCAGGGCCCCAGCCGCCGTGATGGCGCGGGCCGTCCCAACCGCCGCGGTCGTCCCGATCGTCGCCCCGGTCGCTCCAGCTCCGTGGCTCGAAGCGAGCTCGATGGTGGCCATCGTCGTCCGCAGTCGCCCGGCCCAATCCGAAGCCTCCGAGCGCCAGTGCGACGGCCAGTGCCGCCGCGCCGACCCAGGCCCCCACGCGGCGCTGGGCCGCCGGAGGGGACGCTGGGGTGGCCGGCGCGGCGTCACCGGTGGTCGAGTCGTCGTCCGCGGCTGCGGCGGGTGCCGGTGCCGCGTCGTTGCTGGACGGATCCGCGGACGACTCCTCGACGGTCTCGTCGACCGGTTCGTCGTTGTCGCTCATGTGGCCTCCTCGATGGCTGCGGCACCACCGAGGGGCGGAGTGGGTTGGTAGGGCAACTCGGTGGTACCGCTGAGAAAGAGGCTCCAGCCGATTCCTCAGAGTTCCCTCAGAGCGCGCTCCAACCTTCCGCCGACCAGAAGGAAGTCGAGGCCCTCGCGCCTCGCCGTTGAGGGGCGGGGGCCGGGGCGGTTGGCAAGGGGATCCTCAGCACGCGCTGGGGGGAGTCTGAGGGTGTTCCAAGCCAGGGGCCCCAGATTTGGGTACGGAGATGCACCTCATGGACCCCCGCCAGCGCAGGTCAGCGCTCAGCAGGAAGCCGCAGGCTGTAGCCGACGCCGCGCACCGTGTGGATGAGCGGCGGGTCGACCGCGTCGATCTTCTGGCGCAGGTAGCTGATGTAGGTCTCCAGGACGCTGGCGTTGCCGGCGAACGTGTAGTCCCACACGTTCTCCAGGATCTGGTCCCGGGTCAGCACACGGCGGGCGTTGGCCAGCAGGTAGTGGAGCAGCTTGTACTCGGTGGGGGTGAGGTCGACGAGCTTGCCGGCCCGCCAGACGTCGCGGGTGTCCTCGTCCAGCTCCAGGTCGGCGTAGCTGAGCTTGCGCTCGCCCGGCCCGACGCCGCTGGCCCGGCGCAACACCGCCTTCACCCGCTCGATCAGCTCCTCGATGGAGAACGGCTTGGTGACGTAGTCGTCGCCGCCGAGGCGCAGGCCGGCGACCTTGTCCTGGGTGGTGTCGCGGGCGGTGAGGAAGATGATCGGGATGTGGCTGCCGGCGCCCTCGTGTTGGCGCAGGCGCCGGGCGACCTCGAAGCCGTCGAGGTCGGGGAGCATGACGTCGAGGACGATCAGATCGGGCCGGCGGCGCTCGATGCCGGTCAGCGCCTCGCGGCCGGTGGCGGCCCGCTCGGTCTCGAACCCGTTGTAGCCGAGCGCCATCGCCACCAGTTCGGTGATGTGCTCCTCGTCGTCGACGACGAGCACCAGCGGCTGGCGATCTTCTTCTGGCACCTGATGCTCCTGACCGCAACAACCATGCTCAGGGCCCTTACGCCGGTCCGCATGGTGTTACCGAACGTACACTGCGGCCATGTCAGCTGGGGACACCCTCGTGGAGGGGGAGGGGGAGCGCTCGGCCGCAGCGCAGCCGGCCGCCGTCGAGATCGTCGTGCCGGTCTACAACGAGGCCGAGGGTCTGGAGGGCTCGATCCGCCGTCTGCACGGCTTCCTGCAGGACTTCCCGCTGACCTGGCGGATCACGATCGCCGACAACGCCAGCACCGACGGCACCCTGGACATCGCGCAGTCGCTGGCGACGGAGCTGTCCGGCGTCGGGGTGCTGCACCTCGAGCAGAAGGGGCGGGGGCGCGCCCTGCGGGCGGCCTGGCTCGCGAGCGCCTCGCCGGTCGTCTCGTACATGGACGTCGACCTGTCGACCGAGCTCGACGCCCTGCTCCCGCTGGTGGCACCCCTGGTATCGGGGCACAGCGACGTCGCCATCGGCACCCGCCTGGCCCACGGCGCCCGGGTGGTGCGGGGCCCCAAGCGGGAGGTCATCTCCCGGGGCTACAACCTGTTGCTGCGGGCGACGCTGCGCAGCGGCTTCTCCGATGCGCAGTGCGGGTTCAAGGCGATCCGGACCGACGTGGCCCGGGTGCTGCTGCCATTGGTGGAGGACGAGGGCTGGTTCTTCGACACCGAGCTGCTGGTGCTGGCCGAGCACAACGGCCTGCGGATCCACGAGGTGCCGGTCGACTGGGTCGACGACCCGGACTCCCGGGTCGACGTCATCCGCACGGCCAAGGGCGACCTGCAGGGCATCTGGCGCATGGTCAAGCGCCTGGCCCGGGGATCGCTGCACGTCCATCCGCTGGGCGACCGGACCCGGGTCGAGCCGAGCCTCGCCGGTCAGATCGTCCGCTTCGGGTCGATCGGCATCCTGTCGACCGCGCTGTTCAGCCTGCTCTTCCACGTCCTGGCGGGGCCCGTCGGCGCAGTCCCGGCCGGGATCATCGCCATGCTGCTGTGCTCGCTGGGCAACACCGCCGCCAACCGGCGGCTGACGTTCGCGCTGCGGGGCCGCACCGACCTGGTGCGCCACCACCTGCGGGGCTTGCTGGTCAACCTGCTGCCCTTGACGCTGACCACCGGGACCCTGGTCGCGCTCGACCTGGTCGGGTCCACCAACCGCAGCGTGCAGCTCGTGTCGGTGACCGCGGCCAACGCCGGGGCGACGGTCGCCCGCTTCGTGCTGCTACGCATCTGGGTCTTCCGCCCGGCCCGCTGAGCCCGGGCTCGCTGGTCTCGCCGTGGGGGGCCGTCCCGTGACCCTCCGCCTGCGCCTCGTCATCGCGCTCGTGGTCCTCGTGGCCGTGGGCCTGACGATCTTCGGCGTCTCGACCTACAAGTTCTACGCCGACTCCCAGTACGACCACCTCGACGACCAGCTGATCGAGCTGTCGTACAAAGTCACGCCCCAGCTGCTGGCCCCCCGGCCGGGTGCACCGGGCCCACCCGGCCTCGAGGAGTACATCGCCGAGCTCCGGTTCATCGACAGCGGTCGAAGGACCGGCGTCGAGATCGTGCCGGCCACCAGCGACTCCGACGCCGACAACCCGGACCTCCCGAGGCGCATCGTCTTCGACGACACGAAACGGTTCACCGACGTCGGCTCGACCGGCAGCGGTTCGACCGACTGGCGGGTGCTGATCGCCCCGATCCACCTGCCGGATCGCCACTCCACCTTCCCCGGTCCCAACAACCCGGTGTCGGAGGACTACTTCATCGTCCTGGCCATGCCGACGACGTCGATCCACTCGTCGCTGCGCAAGTTGGCCACCGTCGAGATCGTGTCGGGCGTCGGGCTGCTGCTGCTCATGGCCTTCGGCGCGTGGCTGCTGATGCGGCGGGGCCTCAAGCCGCTGGAGCGGATGGCGTCGACGGCGCACACCCTCACCGCCGGCAAGCTCGACACCCGCATCGAGCCGGCCGACGACCACACCGAGATCGGGCAGCTCGGCCTGGCCCTCAACACCATGCTCGGCCGGCTCGAAGGGGCCTTCGCCGAGCGGGAGGCCACCGAGCTGAAGCTGCGCCAGTTCCTGGCCGACGCGTCCCACGAGCTGCGGACGCCGCTCACGTCGATCCAGGGGTTCGCCGAGCTGTTCCGGCTCGGGGCCGACGAGGACCAGGTCGACATGGCGGTGACCATGCGGCGCATCGAGGAGGAGTCCGACCGGATGAGCGTGCTGGTCGACGAGCTGCTGCTGCTGGCCCGGCTCGACCAGCGCCGGCCACTGCACCACGAGCCGGTCGACCTCGCCGTGGTGGCCGCCGACGCCTGCAGCGACGCCGTCGCGGTCGACCCCGACCGCGATGTCACCCTCGACGCGCCCGCGCCGGTGGTGGTGCAGGGCGACAACGACCACCTGCGCCAGGCGGTCGGGAACCTGGTGTCGAACGCGCTGCGGCACACGCCCGCAGGCTCACCTGTCGAGGTGGCGGCGCGGGCGGTCGACGGGGCGGCGCTGGTCATCGTGCGCGACCACGGCCCCGGGCTGACCGACGACGCGCTGACGCACGCCTTCGACCGGTTCTGGCAGGCCGACTCGTCCCGGGCCGACGAGGGCGCCGGCCTCGGCCTGTCGATCGTTGCCGCGATCGCCACCGAGCACGGGGGCCACGCCTGGGCATCGAACGCAGTCGACGGTGGGGCGGTCTTCACCCTGCGGCTCCCGCTCACCACGAACGGTGCGAATTCGTCGGACTAGCGCGCCGCGCGTGCAGGAACGGGGGTGCGCGCGTGCAAGCCTGGCGGCAATGACCATGCGAGGTTGGATGGCGCGCCGGTTGATGGGCCGCTTCCGGATCACCGACGACATCATCCGCCACCTCTCGACGTTCCAGCGCCTGGGAGAGCGGATAGAGGTCGAGCTGCCCAGTGAGCTGCTGCCGGTGGGGGCGCGCACCGTGTTCCGGGCGCTGCGCACCCGGGCCGCCGCCCAGATCGGCAGCGACTGGGTGTGGCCCTACTGGCTCGAGCGCCAGCTCGACCCCCAGTCGCCGGCGTTCGTGCCGCGGGGCCACCTGCCGTTCCTCACGAACCTGACGCATCGCAACTGGACCGCGGTCGGCAACCTCGACTCGCCGTGGGAGGCGATCGTCGACCCGCGAGGCCTCGTCACGCCATGGTTCGACGGCTGGTCGCTCGACTGGTGGGTCGGTGCCGACGACCGCTGGCACGTGCCGTCGCGGGAGCACGGTGGCACGGTGCGCCAGCGGCTGGTCGACGCCACGCCGGTGGTCGAGACGCTGGTGCGGATCCCGGGTGGCGACGCGGTCCAGCGGGTGTACGGCGTGCGGCGGTCGTCCCAGGATGGTGGCGGCGAGCTGGTGATGGTCGAGTTCGAGAACCAGTCGAAGGTGCCGGTCGCGCTGGCGCTGGCGGTGCGGCCGTACAACCCCGAGGGGCTGTCGGTGGTCGAGCGGATCGGCCTGCACGACGACACGACGGTGTCGGTCGACGGGCGGGTGGCGCTGCTGCTGCCGAAAGCGCCGTCGCGCTCGGCGGCGTCGACGTTCCACGACGGCGACTCCGCGGTTGCAGTCATGCGAGGCGACGCGACCTCGTCGTGGGAGGGCGACGTGCGTTGTGTCGCCGGCCTCGCCCAGGCGGCCTTCGTGTACCCGCTGGCCCACGGGGCCACGCTGCGGGTGGCGCTGCCGCTCTCGCCCGAGTCGCGGACGCGGCGGCGGGGACTGACCCGGAGGCGGGTGGCCCGTGCACCGTCGTTCCCGACCGCGGTGCCGGCCGCCTCGAACGTGGCGGCCGGGTGGGTGGCGCAGTCGCAGCGGGGGATGCAGCTGTCGCTGCCGGACCCCCGCCTGGCGGAAGCCGTCGACGCCAACCGTCGCTACCTCCTGCTGCTGCACGACGGCGACGAGATCACCCCCGGGCCGTCGACCTACCACCGGTTCTGGTTCCGGGACGCCGCCTACATGCTGGCGGCACTGGGGCTGTACGGGTTCCACGACGAGGTCGCCCAGGTGCTGGCGTCGTACCCCCGGCGGCAGCGCAAGGACGGGTTCTTCTTCAGTCAGCGGCGGGAGTGGGACGCCAACGGAGCGGCGCTGTGGTCGCTGCAGCAGCACTGGCGGCTGACCCGGGACGGCGCCTTCGTGGGGTCGATGGTCGACTCGATCGCCCACGGCGTGCAGTGGATCGAGCGCAAGCGCCACACCCACAAGCGCAAGGAGGAGCGGGTCGCCCCCGACGACGGTGCGTTGGTGGGCTTGCTGCCGCCCGGCGTGTCGGCCGAGCACCTGGGGCCGTACGACTACTTCTACTGGGACGACTTCTGGGGCGTCGCCGGGCTGCGGGCCGGGGCCGAGCTGCTGGCCGCGGCCGGCGAGGCTGGCGGGGCCGCCGATGCCGCCCGCTTCGCCGACGCGATGTGGGCCGACGTCGAGCGGTCGATCGCCCGGACGGCCGACCGGCTGGGCACGGCCGCCGTCCCGGCGGGGCCGCGGCGGCGGATCGACCCGGGGCTGATCGGGTCGCTGGTGGCGTGCTGGCCGCTGGAGCTGCTCCCCGCCGACGACAAGCGGATCGGAGCCACGGCCGACGTCCTGCGGGAGCGGTTCACGCTCGCCGACGGCCGCGCGTTCTTCCAGGGCATCAGTCACACCGGGCTGGGGACCTACCTCACCATGCAACTGGCCGCAGTCGAGCTGGCGGCGGGCGACCCGCGGTGCCTCGACCGGCTGGCCTGGCTGTTGGAGGTCGCCACGCCGACGTGGACGTGGCCGGAGGCGGTCCATCCCCGGCTGCCCGGCGGGTGCATGGGCGACGGCCACCACGGCTGGGCGGCGGCCGACTTCCTGTCGTTCGTTCGCTCGATGCTGGTGCGGGAGGTCGAGGGCGATGGCCTGGCACTGTCGTCGGCCGTGCCGGCGGATTGGCTCGGCCAGGGCTGGGAGGTGCACGACGCCCCGACCGCCCACGGCTCACTGTCGTACGCCGTGCGTTGGCACGGCTCGCGTCCCGCCGTGCTGTGGGAGCTGACCCCACACGAGCCCGGCGCTGTCACGAGTGGCGCCGGCCGGCCCAGTGGTGCCGGTGGTGCCGGTGGGTCCGGTGGCGCCGGTGGGTCGGGGGGCCGGACGCCGGTGCGGCTCACCATCCCGGGGCTCGACCCGACGTGGTCCACCACCGAGCTGTCTGGCGAGGCCCTGCTCGCGCCCGTCGAGCTGCCGCTCTCCCCGGAGGATGGGCCAGGATCTCTGTCGTGAGCGACGACGACCCGGGCGCCGGCCTCCTTGAGACCGCGCTGCGCGACCTCGGCGTGGACGAGGACGAGATCGCCCGCGCGGCCAAGGACGGGACGCTCACCCTCGTGGCCCTCGACCGCATAGTGCAGCCCGAGCCCGGGTGCTACGACCTGGACGAGATCAGCGAGCAGACCGGGCTGTCGACCGATCTGCTCGAGCGGATGTGGCGCTCGCTCGGCTACCCGGAGCCGCGGTCGGGCGACAAGGTCTTCAACGAGTCCGATGTGGAGATCCTCGGCACGGTCGGGCGGCTGGTCGAGCTGAACCCGGAGCGGGAGCAGCTCGTCCTGCAGGTGAGCCGGGTGATCGGGTCGTCAATGGCCCGGGTCGCGTCGGCGCAGGTGGACGTCATCGCCGGGCCGGCCGCGCTTGCCGACGACCGGAGGCTCAACGACGACGAGCGGGCGGTCACGAGCGTCGGCTCCCTCATGCCGCTGATGCCCAAGGTGCTCGACCAGGTCTGGCGCCGGCACCTGCAGGCCGCGGCCCGCCGGCGGATGTCGGAGGTCACCGAGACCGGCCGCATCCAGGTCGTCGTCGGCTTCGCCGACCTCGTCGGGTTCACGGCGCTGAGCCAGCAGCTGAACGAGGTCGAGCTGTCCGGCGTCGTCGGCCAGTTCGAGGCGCTCGCCTACGACGTCATCACCTCGGGCGGGGGCCGGGTGGTGAAGACCATCGGCGACGAGGTGATGTTCTCCGTCGCCAGCCCCAAAGCCGCGGCTGAGATCGCGCTGGCGCTGTCGGAGGGCACCCGCGCCTCCGACGAGCTGTCGGACGTCCGGGTCGGCATGGCTCTCGGGCCGGTGATCGACCGGGAGGCCGACCTCTTCGGCCCGGTCGTCAACCTGGCCAGCCGCATCACGGTCATCGCCCTGCCGGGATCGGTTGTTGTCGACGCCGAGCTGGCCGGGCGCCTGGCGGGCGATCCGGCCTACGTCATCAAGCCGATGCGCCCCCGCTACCTCAAGCACATCGGCCGCGTCCCGCTCTACGTCCTCCGCCGCGCCCACCCGGACGAGTACTCCCGCTTCTCCGACCGCCGCCAGGCGTTGCGGGACGCCGTCCGCGCCCGCTTCTAGCGCCGGCTTCCGAGCGCCCCGGCTGTCGATGATCGAGCCGTTCGAGACGCCGCGCCTGCGACTCCGGCCGATCACCCTCGACGACGTCGACGCCCTCCTCGATCTGGACAGCGACCCCGAGGTGATGCGGTACATCAGTGGAGGGCAGCCCTCGTCTCGGGCGGAGGTCACCGAGATCGTCCAGGCCTCGCTCGACTCCCGGTGGATGGCCTCCGCCCGGGCTACCGGCGATCTCATCGGCTGGTTCGCACTCCACCCCACCGGTGATGTCCCGGAAGAGCTGGAGCTCGGCTACCGCCTGCGCCGAGCCGCCTGGGGCAACGGCTACGCCACCGAGGGGTCGCTGGCCCTGATCGACCTCGCCTTCGCCCGTCCCGGCGTGCGCCGGGTCTGGGCCCAGACGATGGCCGTCAACACTGCATCGCGCCGCGTGATGGAACGCTGCGGCCTCCGCTACGTCCGCACCTTCCACCTCGACTGGGCCGAGCCGATCGCCGGCGCCGACCAGGGCGAGGTCGAGTACGAGATCCTGCGGGACGACTCCTGATCAGAGGGCCACGGTGACCACCCCCCACGGCCGGAGCTCGAACGCCTCCTCGAATGGCTCGACCGGCCGCCCGCGGAGGTCGATCAGCCAGCCTTGGCGGCCGGGGAACGTGACGGTCGTCGGCTGGTCCGACGGGTTGAGGACCCGGACCCGGAGGCCGCCGTTGTCCCGCAGCACAGCGGACACCTCGGCCCCGTGCACCTCGAGGGCGCTGCCGCTGAGCGGCAAGGGCTCGACCACGTCCGTCGGGGCGGGGGCGGTGTCGCCACCCCGGTCGGCGGTCGGGCCGGACTCGCCACTTCCCTGGGTCACCAGCAGCGGCACCAGCACGTCGTCGGCCAGCGCGTAGGGATCGACCTCGCCGACCGCGACCGCGTACCGGGCGGTGACCGGTCCCTGCAGCTGCGATCCCTCGGTCGGGATCATCGGGCCGGCCGGGAGCGGCCGGGTGGCCATGGGCCCCTGCGACAGCATCCCCGACGCCCGCAGCAGCGTGATCGCCAGCTCGTGCGCCTGGCCGTCGCGGATGTCGACGAGCTCGTACTCCGCCAGCCCGTCGTGGACCACGGTCAGGCCACCGGCCTGGACGAAGCGCCGGGCCGGGTACGTGGCCAGCGGTGCTTCTGTCGGCCCGCCCTCGGCCACCAGGCCCCGCTCCACCATCGCGAACGCACACTCGGCCTGCGACCGGTCGGCGGGCGTCGGTAGCGGGAAGTGGGCCCGCAACCGGTGGTCGCGGCTGTGGTTGTCGAACGTGGTCGTGACCCGCACGAAGGCCTCGCCCGCCCGCAGCTCCAGCGCGGTGGTGACCACGTGCGCCACCTCACCGACCCGGCGCTCCAGCCCCTCGCACCGCTCCGGCAACCGGTAGGTGGCCTGCACCACCAGCCGCGCTCCCAACGGCCCGGTCCCGGCGACCTGGAGCTCGACCTCGCTCGGCGTCGCGACCACCGTGTCCTCGACCGGCGGGCACCAGTTGTAGGTGTCCCCGCAGTCCCCGCCGTCGACCAACCGGCCCAGCCCGGACACCCCACCGATGGCGAACGTCCCGTCGCCGGCGTCGACCGTGACCTCGACGAGGCCGTTGCTCATTCCGGTCGCCGAGGCAACGACCGGCGCCGGCGGGGACGCCGGCTCCCACGCCGCCCAGCCGAAGCCCGGCACCTCGGGCACGTAGGCCAGCACGGTGACCAGCGGGTCGCGCCGGACCCGGAGCCGCACGTCGGCGATGGTCGAGCCGTCGTCGAGCAGGGCCGCGAGCGCCGCCCGGGCAGCCGGCGTGACCAGCGCTCCTCCCGACCGCTCGCCCGACACCAGCACCTCGCCGTCGGCGGTCTCGAGCCAGTACGCCTGCACCGACCCGTCCCACTCCACTTCCTCCGCCGCCGGCACCACCAGCGCCGCCGGGCCCTCCAGCAGCACCTTCTCGGCCCGCCGCCGGCGGAGCACCTGGGTGCCCGCGGGCGGTTCCTCGGCCGCCAGCGTCAGCGCGACCACGCCGCTCCGGGGCCGAGCCGACGGGTTGACCACCACCGGTCCGTCATGGTCGACGGCCGCGCCGAGCCGGCGCAGCGCCCGCAACGTGAGCCCGTCGGCGACCTGCGCGGCCTCGGCGTAGCGGTGCAGCACGGCGTCGCACACCTCGTCGACCGAGCACGCGCACACCGAGTCGTGGGCAGCGTTGCGGATGACCCCGAGCCACGCCTCGTCCAGCAGCGCGCCCGGCCAGCGTGAAGGCGGGAGGAACAGCGCCGACAGCGGCTCGGCGACGCGCTCCAGCCCCCGCTCGGCCCGGGCTGCCGCCTGGCGGACATCGACCCGGTTCGACGCCACGCCCATCAGCAGGTTGGCCCGGGCGCCGGAGCGCAGCTCACCCCGCCACGTGGGCAGCCCTTCCGTCGGCACCGTGGCGAGGTGCTCGGGGAGCGACGACACCACCAGCTCGTAGTCGTCCTGGAGCTGGTTGGCCTCGGCCACCACCCGGCCCAGCCACGGCTGCGGCGCCTGGTGGTCGGTGCCGTTCATCCAGAGGATGGGGCTGTCGTCGAGGAGGTCGGACCACAGCTCCTCGAACTCGGCGATCTGGCGGACCAGCGCCTTCGCGTCGTCCGGCAGCGCCGAGCCGTTGCCGTAGCCCTGGGGCAGGTACTCGGCCCGGACCGTCGAGCCGTCGGGGGCCTCCCACGTGAAGCCGCTGCGGTGCACCGCCGACGGCACGCCCCTCCACACCACGGCCTGGTCGAACCCGAACTGGCACAGGATCTGGGGCATCTGGGCGACGTGGCCGAACATGTCGGGCAGGTAGCCGATGGTCATGGCCCCGCCGAAGCGGGCCGCGGTCCGCAGGCCGAGCTGGATGTCCCGGATGAGCGTCTCGCCCGACACGAGGAACTCGTCCGGCAGCGTGTACCACGGCCCGATCGACAGCCGCCCGCTGCCCACCAGCTGGCGCAGCGGCTCGGCCGCCTCGGGGCGGACGGACAGGTAGTCGTCGACGACGGCGAGCTGCCCGTCGAGCAGGAATCGTGCATAGGACGGGTCGGCGGCCATCCGGGGGAGCAGGTCGTCCAACACGTCGACCAGCCGCATCCGGAACGCCTGGAAGGGCAAGTACCACTCCCGATCCCAATGCGTGTGCGGCACCACGTGCACTCTTCGTCCCATAGGTGGCACCTTAGGACGAGGCTGTGACAGTTAGCGGGGGCGGCTGCCGAAGCCGGCGAAAAAACTCAGCCCCGCAGGTGGCGGAGGGCGCGCTCGGCGGCCTGGCGCATGTTGGGCGGCACGCCGGGGGTCGCCAGGACCCGCTCCAGCAGCTCGACCGGCGGGTCGTCCAGGGAGGCGACCAGGTCGGCGATCCGCAGGCCGTGGTCGGGTCGGGAAACGCGAACCACCTCGTCGCCGGTCGTGAGCGTGCCGGGCGTGATCACGCCGAAGTAGGCGCCGCTGCGGCCGGCGTCCTCGAACGTGTCCTTGAACGAGGCGTCACCCATCTTCAGCCCGAGCTTGAAGCAGGGGAAGCGGGGCTGGCGGACCTCCAGCACCACCGAGCCGACCTGCCACCGCTCGCCGATGACCGCCTCGGCCAGGTCGATCCCTTCCGTCGTCAGGTTCTCGCCGAACAGCCCCGACGGGAACGTCCGCTCCGGGATCTCGGCGGCCCACCAGGCGTAGTCCTCCGTGGCGTAGGCGTAGACCGCCTTGTCGGGGCCGCCGTGCACCCGCAGGTCCGACACCTCGTCGCCCGCCAGGTAGCCGTTCACCGCCACCGGTCCGGTGACGGGTTCCTTGAAGATGCCGGTGGTCACGTCGCGGCCGTGCCACTCGACCGTGCGCGCCTTCCCGACGTTGACCGACACGAGCTGCCCGAGCGTCTCACCCATGCCCGCCAGTGTGCCGGCGGTCGGGTCGAGCTACTCGATGACGACGTCGCTCAAGTCGTCGGGCGATGGCGGGAACGTCAGGTCGAGCTGCTCCAGCGTGTCGACGAGCGTCCGGCACACCACCACGTCCCGGTACCACTTGCGGTTGGCCGGCACGACCACCCAGGGCGCCCACGGTGCCGACGTCTCCTTGATCGCCTCCTCGAAGGCCACCTGGTAGTCGTCCCAGCGCTTGCGCTCCTCCAGGTCCGCCAGGCGGAACTTCCAGTGCTTCTCCGGCTCGTCCAGCCGGGCCTGGAGCCGCTCCTTCTGCTCGTCCCTGGAGATGTGGAGGAAGAACTTGACGACGGTGGTGCCCTCGTCGACCAGCAGCTGCTCGAAGTCCCGGATGTGGCGGTAGCGGGCCCGCCACCGCTTCTCGGGCACCAGCTCCCTGACCCGCACGATGAGGACGTCCTCGTAGTGGCTGCGGTCGAAGATGACCAGCTCGCCGTCCCGGGGGGCCTGAGGGTGGATGCGCCACAGGAAATCGTGGGCGAGCTCGAGCTCGGTCGGCGCCTTGAAGGCGGCCACCCTGACGCCCGACGGGTTCACGCCCTGGAACACCCGGCGGATCGTGCCACCCTTGCCGGAGGTATCCATGCCCTGCAGGACGACGAGCACCCGGTGGCGGCCGTCGGCGTAGAGGCGCTCCTGGAGGTTGTCGAGCTTGGCGTTCAGCTCGACGAGCTCCTCCTTGGCCTGCTTCTTGCCGTGCTTGTCAGGGGCGAAGTCGCCGGTGTCGCCCGGGTCGTGCTCGGCGAGCTCGAACCCGCTGCCCTCGGTGACGCGGTAGCGATCCATTCGATCCGTCCGATCCGTCCGATCCGTCCTCGGAAGGTCTACTCGCGCCGGTTCGGGAATCCTGGCCTACGGTGCGGAGATGGCGAAGTTCGTGATGCTGTCGACGCTGGGGCCAGACGGGGCGGCGAGGCTCATCGACAAGCCCGAGCGGCTGCGGGAGGTCACAGCCGAGGTCGAGGGCATGGGCGTCAAGGTGCTGCAGCAGTACGCCCTGCTCGGGCAGTGGGACTTCCTCAACATCATCGAGGCGCCGGACGAGGTGACCATGGCCCGGGTGGCCACGATCCTGGCCGCCCGGGGCACGCTCAAGACGATGACGCTGCCGGCGATCGAGGTGGACAAGCTCGTCGAGGCGTTGAGCCCCCCGACGACGATCTGAGGCCGGGGCCCGGGGGCGTCGTCAGGCCTCCACTAGATCCACCATGTGGTGCGGCTGCGCTCCCGGCGGACCTCGCTGTCGTCGAACAGGCTGGGGAGCACGACGCCGTCGGCCATCCGGCGGATGCGGTAGCCGCCGGGCTCGACGACCTCGGCCACCTCGAAGCCAGGCGACCAGGTCCCGTCGAAGCGCGTGCGCACCTCGACCTTCGTACCCGCCCTCGGCTCTCGTGACGGTCGATCGTCCACCGCACTCATATTCCCCCATCGGGCAAGAGCTACTGTCCGAGTCGATGGCTCGTCTCGCCACCCCCGCGGCAGCCTCTGCCCCGATGCTGCGCCCGTCGCTGAAGCGGCGGTCGCCGTCGCTGGACTGCGAACGCGCCCTCTGGGAGGCCGGCCACGACGTGGTCGTGGGCATGGACGAGGTCGGGCGGGGTGCCTGGGCCGGGCCGTTGACGCTGGCCGCGGCGGTGTTGCCGCGGGATCGGCGGGTGTACAAGGTGCGGGACTCCAAGCAGCTCACCGAGGTCGAGCGGGAGTCGCTGTTCGACCGGATCGCCGGATGGTGCGTGTCATGGGCGGTCGGGCACGCCACCGCTAAGGAGTGCGACGAGCTGGGCATGAGCGAAGCCCAGCGCCTGGCCGCTCGGCGGGCGCTCGACGGGCTCGACGTGCAACCCGACCGGGTGCTGCTCGACGGCAAGTGGGACTTCGTCGGTGGGGGGATCGCGCAGCGCATCGTCAAGGGCGACGCCACGTGCCTGTCGATCGCGGCGGCGTCGATACTCGCCAAGGTCACCCGGGACCGCATCATGCGGGCCGAGGCCGAGCACCACCCGTTCTGGTGGTTCGACCAGAACAAGGGCTACCCGTGCCCCCGGCACCAAGCGGTGCTGCGTGGGATGGGGCCATCGGCCATCCACCGGCGCAGCTGGGTGTTCATGGACGGCCTGCCGTGGACCGGTGTGCCCCGCTACTGCCGGCCCGACCCGCAGGGCCAGCTGTTCTGATGGCTCGATCCCGGGCGCGGCTCGCCGCCGGCCTGCTCGTCGTCTGGACCGTGCTGGTGTGGACGGCCCGGATCGGCAACATCTGGCGCGACGACGACCTGAGCACCAGCGACAAGGTGGGCCGGACGCTGCTCGCGCTGAGCTTCACGGTGCTGGCGGGCGCGGTCGTGGCGATGTGGCGGGGCAACGGCAAGTTGTTCTCGCGGGCGGTGCTGGCGCTGGCGGGCTGGACGGTTCTCGTATGGGCGGTGCGGGACACGAAGATCGTGCTCGGCGACCACGATGTCGGCTTCAAGCTGGTGCACACGGTGCTGGCTTTGGTGTCGATCGGGCTGGCGGTGTGGGCAGTGCTGTCGCTGCGCACTCCGTCGGGTGCGCTGTTCGACGACCGAGCTGACGGCGGCGGCGATTCCGGCGGCATCGACTCGCCGAGCGCCGACTCGGGGTTCGGCCTGTCGCCGTCCGCTGATTAACATCCGGCGCCAATGGGCCAGCCGATCGTTGTCGTGGAGAAGCCGACGCAGACCCCGGGCATCGCCCGGTTCGAGACCAACCGCTCGCTCACGGGGATGGGCCACGAGCGCTACGGGTCGCCGGAGGACATCCTCGGCGATCGGCCGGTCGACGAGCTGGCCCGGCGCCTGTTCGCCAGCGGTGGCGTCACCGCGGTCCACGCCAACGGGAGCGTCGTGACCGTCGAGCTGACCGACGGCTGGACCGGCGGGCGGCTCCTCGACATCATCCGCGGCCTCTACATCCACTATCCCGAGGCCACGAAGGCGGACCCCGCGGCTGCCGCCCCCGAAACCGGGCAAACGCCAGAGGTTGACACCGAAACCGCAGAAACCCCCGCGTCGTAGTACATCCCCAGGGAAGCGCGCCGCATGGGCAAACGCTGAGTGCGGCGGCGCTACTGTGCAAGTACAACGATGCGTCGCCGGTCAATGGGTGCCCGGTCACGCTGAGTGTCTGCGAGGGAAACCGAAGATGGGCACGAGTTCGTGGGATGCAGTCCTGGCGCGCCTGGATGATGCAGCCACCTTGGCAAAGCTCGATCCTGACATCCACCGTCTCCTGCGAGAGCCCCGTCGGGTGCTCGAGGTCTCCGTGCCGGTCCGATTGGATGACGGTTCGATCGAGGTCTTCACCGGCTGGCGAGTCCACCACGACACCACCCGGGGGCCGGGCAAGGGTGGCATCCGGTTCCACCCTCAGCTCGACGTCGACGAGGTCAAGGCCCTCGCCGCCATGATGACGTTCAAGACGTCGGTCCTCGACCTGCCCTTCGGCGGCGCCAAGGGTGGGGTGCGCTGCGATCCCACCAAGCTGTCGCTGACCGAGCTCGAGCGGGTGACCCGGCGGTTCACCTACGAGATCAGCCCGCTGATCGGCCCTGACATCGACATCCCCGCGCCCGACGTCAACACCGACGGCCGGGTCATGGCCTGGCTCTACGACACCTTGTCGATGGTCGAGAGCCGGCCGCTGCCCGGCTCGGTCACCGGCAAGCCGCTGTCGATCGGTGGAACCAAGAACCACGCCGGCGCCACCTCGTCGGGGTGCCTGGTCTGCGCCCGGGCCGTCTTCCGTGAGCTGGGCATCCCCTTCGCCGGGAGCCGGGTGGTGCTGCAGGGCTTCGGCAAGGTGGGCGGGCCGCTGGCCTTCTTGCTGTCGTCGGCCGGCATGCGAGTCGTGGCCGTGGGCGACGTCGGCGGCGCTGTGGCCAACGAGGGTGGCCTCGACGTCGGTGCGCTGGCCGACCACGTGTCCGAGACGGGCTCGGTTGCCGGGTTCGCCGGGGGCGAGGTCGTGCCGGCAGATGCCTTGTGGGACGTCGAGTGCGAGCTGGTGGTCCCGGCGGCGCTGGGCGGTGTCATCACCGCCGACGTGGCCGAGCGGCTGCGCACCAGGGTCGTCGTCGAGGCGGCCAACGGGCCGACCTCGCCCGATGCCCAGCCGGTCCTCGACCGTCGGGACATCGTCGTGGTGCCCGACATCCTCGCCAACGCCGGTGGCGTCACCGCGAGCTACTTCGAGTGGGCCCAGGCCCGCCAGGGCTATCCGTGGGACGACGACGTGGTGGCCGAGCGCCTGCGCCATCGCATGGACAACGCCTTCACCGCCGTGTGGACCCGCTCGCAAAACCTGAGCGTCAACATGCGATCCGCTGCTTTCGTGGTCGCCGTGGAGCGCCTAGCCGCCGCCCACGAAGCCCGCGGCCTCTTCCCGTGACGCTGGTCGCCTGAGGCCTATCGCTTCCCACCGGTCGCCTGACTCGGTGCTCGTCGGTTGGGCTTTACGCTGGGGTGATGGCTACTGCTCTCGCCCTTGACCATCTCGTCCTCGTGGTGTCCGACGTCGACCGGACGTTGGACTGGTACCAGCGCCATGCCGGCTTGGACGGGGTGCGTCTCGATGAGTGGCGGGCGGGGGAGGCGCCGTTCCCGTCGCTGCGGGTGGATCCGGCGACGATCATCGATGTCGTTCCCGGCCGGGACGACGGGTCCGAGGAGCGAGGCCACCTCGACCACATCTGCTTCGTCGTGAGCCCTGAGGACCTGTCGGCACTGTCCTCGAACCCCGAGCTGGAGATCGTCGACGAGGGGACCCGTTTCGGCGCTCGTGGCCTGGGCGAGTCGATCTATGTTCGTGATCCGGATGGGTTGCTCGTCGAGTTCCGCTCCTATCCCGGGTGATCCCCGTTCTATGACCTGAGCCCTGTCTGCTGAGGTCCGGACTGGTCTGAACGCTGTGTGCGGTCGGCAGCACACTTCTTGCATTGTACGAACAGATGTTCGATCATGCAAGGCATGGTCGCTGTCGCCTCCACCGCACCGCCGCTTCACGAGCTGGCCGAACGGGTGCGGCCGCTGGCGTTGCGCAGCGAGCAGCAGGGCCTGCCGGTGCTCCCGGTCCTCGAGCCGCTGCTGCCCACCGGCCTGACCAGGGGGAGCGTGGTCTCGGTGGCGGCGGCGCCGGGGGTGGTGGGCGCCACGACGCTGGCCCTCACCGTCGCGGCCGGGCCCTCGCGGGCCGGTGCCTGGGTGGCGTTGGTCGGCGCCCCCCAGCCGACGGCCCAGGCCTCGTGGGGGTTGGTCGCGGCGGCCGAGATCGGGGTGGTGTTCGAGCGGCTGGTGGTGGTCGCCCCGTCCGAGCGACCCTCCGGCGGGTGGGGGCAGCTGGTGGCGGCCTTGCTCGACGGCTTTCCGGTGGTGGTCCTGGGCCCCGGGGTCAAGTTGGGCGCGGCCGACGCTCGGCGGCTGGCCGCCCGGCTGCGGGAGCGGGACGGGGTGCTGGTGCGGGTCGGCGGTGACGGCCTGTCGGCCCAGGTGCGCCTGCAGGTGCAGGCGGTCAGGTGGGAGGGGGTGGAAGACGAGGTCCCGACCCGCTTGCTGCAGCAGCGGCGGCTCGTGGTCGAGGCCGGCGGCCGGGGTGCGGCGTCCCGGGGCCGCCGAGCCGAGATCGTCCTGCCGGTCGATCCGGGACCTCTGGGTCGGGTAGCCCCGCCCCAGACGCCGGCCACGGCGCCAGCGCCGGCGCCGGTGGGGCCGCCATCCCGGTTCGAGGCCGGCGACCAGCGTCCTGTGGGGGTGGGCTGATGAGCCTGGCGTCGGTGGCCGCGCCAGGGGCGCGGACGTTGGTGGTCTGGTGCTTCGACTGGCCCGTGCTGGCGGCCGGGGCGGCGCTCGACGAGCCGGTGGCGGTGCTCCACGCCAACCGGGTCGTGGCGTGCTCGCCCGCGGCTCGTGAGCAGTCGGTGCGCGTCGGTCTGCGCCGCCGCGACGCTCAGGCGCGTTGCCCGGAGCTGCTGGTCGTCCTCGACGACCCGGCCGCGTCGGCCCGCGCCTTCGAACCGATCGTCGGGGTGCTCGAGGTGCTCACCCCTCGCCTGGCCGTGGTCCAGCCGGGCTGCGTGGTCATGCCCACCCGCGGCCCGTCGCGCTACCACGGTGGCGACGAAGCCCTCGCCCGGCGGGCCGCCGAGCTGGTCGGCGCCGAGCTGCCGACCGACGCCCGGGTCGGCGTCGGGGTCGCTGACGGCATCTTCGCTGCCGCCATCGCTGCTCGGCGGGCAGTCGGGGACGTCATCGTCGTCCCGCCCGATGGCAGCCCCGAGTTCCTGGCGCCGTACCCCCTCCACGCCCTGGCCCGGCACGTCGAGCAGCCCGAGCTGCGAGAGGCTCGGGCCAACCTGGTTGACGTGCTGCGGCGCCTGGGGTTGCAGACGCTCGGCGACCTGGTGGCGTTGCCCACCCCCAAGGTCGTCGGCCGCTTCGGGGCCGAGGGCCTGGTGGCACAGCGTCTGGCGGCCGGTCTCGATCCCCGCCCGCCGATCTCGGCGGCGCCGCCTCCGGACTTGGAGGTCGAGGTCGAGCTGGACCCGCCGGCCGAGCGGGTCGAGGTCGCGGCGTTCGCTGCCCGGGGCCTGGCCGAGGAGCTGCACCAGCGGTTGACCCAGCGAGGGACGGCCTGCACGCAGTTGTCGATCGGCGCCGAGACCGAGCACGGCGAGCACCAGGAGCGAACCTGGCGGACCGACGGCTCGTTCGGTCCGTCCGCCATTGCGGACCGGCTGCGCTGGCAACTCGACAGCTGGCTGAACGCCTCGACCCATCGTCCGACCGGCGGGCTGACCCGGTTGTGGCTGCGCCCGGAGGAGGTGGTGGCCGCGGGCGGTCGCCAGCTCAGCCTCGACGCCGACTTCGACCCGCTCCCGGCGGCCGACGGTGTCCGCCGGCCCGGCGTGGGCCTCGGCACGGACGCCGTCGCCGCGGCCGAGCGGGCGGCCCGGGCTCTGGCCCGGGTGCAAACCATGGTGGGCACCGACGCGGTGGGTGTCCCCGAGTGGCGGGGTGGTCGGGGGCCGGCCGAGCAGGTGGCGCTGGTGCCGGCCGAGAGCGTGGCGCTGACCGAGCCCCGGCCGGCCGCCTGGCGTTCGTGGCTCGGGGCGCCATGGCCGGGGTCGTTGCCGGGCCCGGCCACGCCGACCGTGGTGCACCCGGCGCCGATGCCGGTGCGGCTGCTCGACGACCGGGGCTTCCCGGTGCAGGTCAGTGGCCGGGGGATGATCAGCGGGGCGCCGGCCGCCCTGGCGGTCCGCTCCCGGGGCCGGCCCGAGCCGTTGACATGGTGGGCCGGGCCGTGGCCCTGCGACGAGCGCTGGTGGGACCCCGCCGGTCACCGCCGCCGGGTCCGGCTCCAGGTGCTCACCAAGGCCGGCGCCGCCCACCTCCTGATCCTCGAAGCCGGCCGCTGGTCACTCGAAGCCACCTACGACTGACGACGGCTGCCCGACGACCTACGGACGACGGTCGGCTACGCCGGCTTGCGGCGTCTCACGGCCGGCCGCTGCGAGCGATCGACAGTTGGCCTTCGGTCGACGACGGCTGGCCTTCGATGGTCGGCGGTCGGGGTCGGGCTACGACTGACCGACCTCCACCGTCACCGTGCGCAGGCGCTCCGGTACGAGAACCCCGCTGACGAGCTGCTTGCCGGGTGTGGGGTCGGGGTCCTGGACGAGGGCATCGACGGTGTCGGCGTCCCGCCAGACCAACGCCCGATGCTCCGGGTTCTGGCACATCCGGCGGTCAGCAGCCCGGCAGGTGCCCGGGTCGTCGAGCCGCCGCTGGGTGACCACGTCGCCGGTGCGCACGTCGACGACGTAGAGCACAGGTCGCAGCGTGTCGTGGTCCTCGATGTCGACGGCGACCGCCACCTGTCGGCCGTCAGGGGAGAGGTTGGCCTGGGCCAGCGACGCACACCGTGGCAGATCGACCTCGTGGGTCGCCTTGGTGCCCAGGTCGATGACCTGGAGCGAGCACCTTGCTGGCCCGTCGATGCCCGCCATCGCGGTGTCGCCGGCAACAACCAACCGACCGGCCGCGACGTCGGGGATGCCCGCCATCGTCTCGACCGACGCGATCGACGACTCGCGGAACGTCGCCGGGTCGACGGCGCTGATCTCGATGCCTCGGAGCGGCCGACCGCCCTTTGTCGCGCGGGAGCGGATCAGGACGATCCGGTCCTGGTCCTCCCCGGCCAGTCGGACCTGCTCCCCGACATGGCGCACGTCGTGCTCGCCGAGCAGCTTCCCGTCGGCACCGAAGACCGCCACCACCATGGCGAGACCTTGCACGTAGGGCCCGTCCTCCCGCGACGTCGTCCCCGGTATCAGGTCCCGGGCGGCCAGCGTGACCAACCGCCCGTCGCTCAGGCGGAACGCTTCCTCGACGAGATCGCCGGGTCGGGCCAACGGCAGCTCCCGGGTGGACCCGTCGGGCAGCAGTTCGACGCCTTGCTGGGGCATGAGCACCGCCGCCGACCGGTCGGCGCTGTCGGTCAGCGAGTGTGAAGTGCCCTCGCCCGGCCCGGTGGCGACCTGGTCATCGCCGGGCGCCAGGTTGACGGCGACCAATGCAACCACTGCGGCCGCCGTTGTGACTGCGGCGATGCCGGCGCGCCGACGACGGCGCCGCGACCGGAGCCGCAGGGCTGGGCCGGTCGGGTGGAGGTCGGCCGTGGGCACGGCCGCTGCGGCGCGGTGCAGGCCGTCGAGGATGTCTTCGGGGATGACCGGATCGTGGTCGGTGGTCGTCATCACGCCTCCTCCTTCGCGTCGTCGATGGCGGCGCGCAGGGCGGCGAGGCCCCGCGCCAACCGGCTCTTGACCGTCCCTTCAGGGATGCCGAGGGAGGCCGCGGTCTCGGCAGTGGAGCACTCGAGCAGGGCCCGGCACACGATCACCGCCCGCTGGTCGACCGGCAGGGCCTGCAGCGCGATGGCGACCCCGGCGCCGAGGGTGTCGGCGCCGGCGGTGTCGACCTCGGGCTCGTGGTCGCCGAGGGCGATCTCCCGCCGGAGGCGACGCCACCGGGAGATCGACCAGTTGAGGCCCACCCGGTAGACCCACCCGGCCGGGCTGTCGAGGCGGCGGACGTGGCGCCAGCGGGCCAGCGCCCGGGTCATGGCCTCGTCGACAGCTTCCCCCGCCGCCTCGGGGTCGCCGAGTGTGACGGCGAGGGCTCGCCGCACCCGATCGGCGTTGGCCCGGTAGAAGTCCTCGAACCCGGGGTTGGCATCGGCTCCGAGCTCGGCGGCGCCCAGGTCGTGCCGATGGTCGTTGGTGGCGGCCAGCAGGGGAGGGGTCGTCGCAACCTCCATGGTCCATACACGCCCGGAGGTGTTGGTCGGTTCCGCGGTCAGCGCACGGCGATGACGACGGCGGCGTAGTGGGCGGCGAAGCCGACCAGGGTGCAGCTGTGGAAGATCTCGTGGAAGCCGAAGACCGCGGGGATCGGGTCGGGGCGCTTCAGGCCGTAGACGATCCCGCCGATGCTGTAGGCCACGCCTCCCAGGATCAGCAGGACGGTGATGGCCCCACCGCCGTTGCGAGCGATCTCGGGCATGAACGCCACGGCGACCCAACCGAGGGCCACGTAGAACGGCGTGTACAGCCAGCGGGGCGCCGACAGCCACACCACCCGGAAGACGATGCCGGCGATGGCGCCGATCCAGATGATCGTCAGCTCCAGCGTCCGCGCCGTGCCGTCGAGGAGCGTCACGGCGATGGGCGTGTAGGTGCCGGCGATCAGCAGGAAGATGTTCGAGTGGTCGAGCCGCCGCAGGAAGGCGCGGGTCTCGTCGTCCCAATGGCCCCGGTGGTAGAGGGCGCTGACGCCGAACAGCACCACGCCGCTGACGGCGTAGACCGCTGCTCCGATGGTGGCCGCGGTGCCTTGAGCCAGCACGACGACCACCAGCCCGCTCACGATCGACAACGGGAACGCGATGAGGTGGAGCATGCCGCGCATGCTGGGCTTGGCCAGGACATTGGTGAGTGCCGACCCGGCGGCAGTGTCCGCTCGCACCATGGCTCGGCAGGTTAGACAGCCCGTCCCTTCTCCGGTCGATCTTCCCTATCGGAACATAGGATTGGCCGCGTGACTGCCGACCTCCCGCCGACCCCCACTGGGTACGCCCTGCTGGGATTGCTGTCGTTCGGGGACGAGGTGTCGGGCTACGAGCTCAAGCAATGGGCCGACGGCAGCTTGCGGTTCTTCTGGACCGCGCCGGCTATGAGCCAGGTGTACCGCGAGTTGGAGCGGCTGGCCGACAGCGGGCTGGTGACGCAGCGCAGCGTCGTCCGCGACGGCACCCGGCCGACGAAGGTCTATCGATTGACGCCTGCGGGGGAGCGGGCGGTGCGCGCGTGGCTGGCCGAGCCGCCGGATGCGCCGTCGTTGAAACACCCCGTGGCGCTCCGCATCTTCTTCGGGCACCTGGTGGCGCCCGAGGCCCTGCGCAAGGCGCTGGAGGCGCACCGCGACTGGTGCGAGCGGGTGCTCGCCGACCTGACCGAGGTGCGGGCCGACCTAGGCGACGACCCTCGGTTCCGCAACGCGGCACGGGTGGCCGAGTGGGGGCTCGACTACTACCGAGGCGACCGGGCCGCGGTGGAGCGGGTGGGTCGAGCGGTGCTTGACGAGTCGGAAGGGGCGGGCTCGGGCTAGGTCGCTGGAGTTCGGCTTCGGACATTTCAGGCATCTCCAATATTTTCGATGCCCTCTTGCTTAGCACGAACATGTGTTCGCTACAATGGCGGACATGGCCTTCAACAACCCCATCGTCCCGTGGCGGGAGATCGAACGAGCGTTGTCCGACCGTCCCCGTGACGGTCGCCGGCGTGAGCTCCCGCCCGGGGCCAACGGGGGCGACAGTCCGGCCTGGTCATACCACCGTCCGGTCTACGAACCGCCGGCCATCCAGCGCCCCGCGGGCGCCACTCCCTACGCCGAACTGCACTGCCACACCAGCTTCAGCTTCCTCGACGGAGCGAGCCCGCCCGAGGAGCTGGTGGAAGAGGCAGCTCGCCTGGGGTTGTCGGCACTGGCGGTCACCGACCACGACGGCTTCTACGGAGTGGTGCGCTTCGCCGAGGCCGCCCGGGTCATCGGCATGCCCACCATCTTCGGGGCCGAGCTGTCGTTGGGCCTCGGCAAGCCCCAGAACGGCGTGCCCGACCCCGAGGGCAGCCACCTGCTGGTGCTGGCCCGTGACCCCCAGGGCTACGCCAACCTCGCCCGGGCCATCAGCCTCGGCCAGCTGGCCGGGAAGGAGAAGGGCAAGCCTCGCTACCCGGCGCCCGACAGCTCCGAGTGGACCGAGCTCCACCAGGGGCGCTGGCTGGTGCTCACCGGCTGTCGCAAGGGCGCGGTCCCCCAGGCGCTGCTGAGGGAGGGGCCACGGGCTGCCGCCCGGGAGCTGGCCCAGCTCATCGAGCGCTTCGGGCGGGACAACGTGGTGGTCGAGCTGTGGGACCACGGCGACCCACTCGACTTCCCTCGCAACGACGCCCTGGCCCGCCTCGCCACCGAGGCCGGTGTGGGCTTCGTCGCCACCAACAACGTCCACTACGCGGTGCCGGCTCGGCAACGCCTGGCCACGGCGCTGGCCGCGGTGCGGGCCCGGCGCAGCCTCGACGACATGGCCGGGTGGTTGCCCCCGGCAGCCACGGCCTACCTGCGCTCCGGCGACGAGCAGGCCCATCGCTTCGCCCGCTGGCCGGGTGCGGTGGAGCGGGCGGCGGAGCTGGGCCTGTCGTGCGCCTTCGATCTGCGGTTGGTGGCGCCCGAGCTGCCGCCGTTCGAGTGTCCCGACGGCCTCGACGAGATGGGCTACCTCCGCCGGCTGGTCGAGGAGGGGGCCGTCCACCGCTATGGGCCCCGCCACGCCGAGCGGGTCATGGGGGCGTGGCAGCAGATCGACCACGAGCTCGATGTCATCGAGACGCTGGGCTTCCCCGGCTACTTCCTAGTGGTGTGGGACATCGTCGAGTTCTGCCGGCGCAAGGACATCTACTGCCAGGGTCGGGGGAGCGCCGCCAACTCGGCGGTCTGCTACGTGCTGGGCATCACCAAGGCCGACGCAGTGTCCATGAACCTGCTGTTCGAACGGTTCCTGTCGACCGAGCGCGACGGGCCGCCGGACATCGACATCGACATCGAGAGCGACCGGCGGGAGGAGGTCATCCAGCACGTCTACGAGAAGCACGACCGGCGCCACGCCGCCCAGGTGGCCAACGTCATCACCTACCGGGCCCGCTCGGCGGTGCGCGACATGGCCAAGGCGCTGGGGTACAGCACCGGCCAGCAGGACGCCTGGGCCCGCCAGGCCCACCCGTGGGGCCCGGTCCCACGGCAGGGAAGCACCGACCACGACCTGCCCGAGGCCGTGTTGGGCTTGGCCCGGGAGGTCGAGAACCTGCCTCGCCACCTGGGCATCCACTCGGGCGGCATGGTCATCTGCGACCGGCCGATCATCGAGGTGTGCCCGGTCGAGTGGGGGCGGATGGCCGACCGCACGGTGCTGCAGTGGGACAAGGACGACTGCGCCGCCGTGGGCCTGGTCAAGTTCGACCTGTTGGGCCTGGGGATGCTCTCGGCGCTCCACTACTGCGTCGACTTCGTGCGGGAGGCCCATGGGGTCGAAGCCGACCTCGCCGAGCTCGACCACACCGACCCCGAGGTCTACGACATGTTGTGCCGGGCCGACTCGGTGGGGGTGTTCCAGGTCGAATCCCGGGCCCAGATGGCCACGCTGCCCCGCCTGAAGCCGAGGACGTTCTACGACCTCGTGGTCGAGGTGGCGCTGATCCGCCCCGGACCCATCCAAGGCGGGTCGGTGCACCCCTACATCCGCCGTCGCAACGGGCTGGAGGAGCCCACCTACCTGCACCCCGCGCTGGAGAGGGTCTTGGGGCGCACGTACGGTGTGCCGCTGTTCCAGGAGCAGCTGATGGAGATCGCCATCCAGGTGGCCGGCTTCTCCCCGACCGAGGCCGACGAGCTGCGCCAGTCGATGGGGTCGAAGCGCAGCCTCGAGCGGATGGGAAAGTTGCGCCAGCGGTTGCTCGGCGGGATGAAGCTGCAAGGCATCGACGCCGAGACCGCCGAACAGATCTGGGACAAGCTGGTCGCCTTCGCCAGCTACGGCTTCCCCGAGAGCCACGCGCTGAGCTTCGCCTACCTGGTGTTCGCCTCCTCGTGGCTGAAGCGGTACTACCCGGCGGCGTTCTGCGCGGCGTTGCTGAAGGCCCAGCCCATGGGCTTCTACTCACCGCACACGCTGGTGCAGGACGCGCGACGGCACGGGGTCGAGGTCCACACGCCCGACCTCAACCGGTCGGGGGCATCGGCGACGCTGGAGGTGGAGCACGGTGCGGCCCGGGCGGCGGTGGGCGCCGACCCGCGGGACTGGGGCAAGGGCGGTCCGGCGGTGCGGCTGGGCCTCGGGTCGGTTCGGGAGATCGGCGACGACCTGGCCGAGCGGATCGTCGGCGAGCGGGAGCGGGGTGGGTGCTACGAGGGCCCCGAGGACCTGGTACGGCGGGTCGAGGGACTGACCCTGCCGCAGCTCGAGGCGCTGGCCACCGCCGGGGCCTGGAGCTCCTTCGGCCTGGAACGGCGTGAGGCCCTGTGGGTGGCGGGGGCGGTGGCGGGCGCCGGAGTCGATCGGCTCGACGGAGTGGTGTGTGGGGCCGAGGTGCCGGCGCTCCCGGGCATGACCGACGCCGAGTCGGCCCGGGCTGACCTGTGGGCCACCGGGGTCACGCCCGACGGTCATCCCACCAAGTTCGTGCGGGAGCACCTCGACAAGAAAGGCGTGGTGCGCGGCGCCGACCTACGAAACGTCGCCAACGGCGCCCGGGTGGCGGTGGCGGGGGTGGTCACCCACCGGCAGCGGCCGATGACGGCCGGGGGCACCACCTTCGTCAACCTCGAGGACGAGACCGGGCTGATCAACGTCATCGTGTCCAAGGGCTGTTGGACCCATCACCGCAAGGTCATCCAGGAGTCGCCCGCGCTCATCGTGCGCGGGCGACTCGAGAAAGCCGAAGGGGTCATCAACATCATCGCCCTCGCGGTCGACGCCCTCCCCCTCCCAGCCCCCACCCGCAGCCGTGACTTCCGCTGACCGACGCCTCACCAAACCGATCTCACAAGCCCGTCGCGGTGCCGCGGTAGAGCTTGTCGGCGGTGGTGCCGGGGACGTAGGCGAGGACGTCGTCGCGGCCGTCGCCGGTCAGCTCGCCGACGACGGGTCGGGTGGTGCTGGCGACCGCCGGGCCTACCTGGCCGGTGAAGCCGGTCGGGCCGCCCTTCAGGAGGGTGATCTTCGAGGTGTCGAACAGGACGAGGTCGCTGTAGCCGTCGCCGTTCACGTCGCCGGCCCGCACGGTGTAGGTCGAGTTCAGCGTCGCCGTTCCGGCGGACGTGAAGCCCGAGGCCCCGCCCTTCCACAGCGTCTCGGCCGACGTGCCGGGCGCGTGCCAGAACACGTCGTCGTACCCGTCCTTGTTGAAGTCGCCGGCGGCGGGCCGCAGCCCGGTCCGGTTCACCGTCAGCGGGCTCGAGGTGTAGGTCGCGCCGGCCTTGAACTTCCAGATCGAGTCGGCTGCCGTGCCGGGGGCGTACCAGACGATGTCGTCGTAGCCGTTGCGGTCGAAGTCACCGACGACGGGCGTGAACGTCCCGTTGACCTTGAACGTCTTCTCGACGATGTCGTCGGGCCCGTTGACCCACATGATGTCGGGCGTCGTTCCCGGGGCGTACCACAGGATGTCGTCGTAGCCATTGCCGTCGAAGTCACCGGCCAGCGGGACGAGGTTGCCCTGCATCGCGCCCGACAGGTCGGTCTTGCCGTCGGGCCCGTAGAACCAGATCGGGTCGCCGGTCGACGACGGCGAGAACCAGAACACGTCGTCGTACCCGTCACCCAAGAGGTCGACCGAGAACGGCACATAGGTCCCGTTCACCGCATACGTGGGGTTCCCCGCCGCCGCGGTCGTGAACGGGAAGGTCGCGTACGCCCCGTTGCCCATCGTGTCCTGCACACCCCACACGACCAACTGATACGGCGTGCCGGGCTGGAGCGGCTTGTAGGGCCCGAACTCTACGTTCTGCCCGATCAGGTACGGTGCGCCGGGCACGCAGCCGCCAGTTCTGCCGTTCAAGAGGCACACAGTGTCTTCGTTGACCGTGGAGGGGTCGATTGCGCGCCCGAAGCTCACGGTGGTGTGCAAAGACGTCGGCTGGTTGGTGCTGTGTGGCGATGGCGTCGAGCCGGTGAACCAGGGTTGGGTCGTCTCGGGGGCCGGCTCGCCGGCCTGGTGACGGAGGACGACCAAGCCGTTGTTGTAGTCAGCTATGGCGAGGTCGTTGATCCCATCGCTGTCGACGTCGCCGATGGAGAGGCCCGATGACTGGTAGCTGGTCGCGTAGGGGATGCCCTCCAGTTCCTCGTCAGCCAAGGCTCCCGACCCGGTTTGGGCGTAGATACCTACGGCGTTCCAACCGCCGTGAAGCACCACCGCGTCGTCTCGGCCGTCCTCGTTGACGTCCGCGAGCTTGACCGTGTCTGGTATGTCGTCGCTTTCCATGACGACAGGTGAGCCCAGGGTTCCATCGGGTTGCTGGACAAAGGAGACGAGCTTCGCCGACGCACCGTTCCCGCCGCCGACTGCGACGACGTCGTCCCGTTGGTCCCCGGAGATGTCGCCGACAGCTATGTCGGCGGTCCCCAGCACCGACCACGCGGTGAAGGTCCTGGTGATCGGCGCCGCCCAAGCCCCGTCCGGCTGCTGGGCATAGACCGAGATGGCGGAGTCAGCAGCGGTGACCAGATCAGCCCGGCCGTCGCCGGTGACGTCGCCGGCGTCGACCACGAACGCACTCTTGATGGTTGGTCCCGTTGCTGGGATGCCGGTCGGTGTGACGACGAAGCCATCGCCGCCCCAGCGAGCAATCCGGATGCCGTCCGGCCCACCGACGATCACTTCGGCGGGCCCTCCGGCGGTGATGTCGGCCGCCTCCACGACCCGGAGTGGCCCGATGGCATAGAGCGTCGGGTTTGCCAAGGTAGTGCCGTCGTTCCAGGCGATGTCGATGCCTGACCCGGTCGCGAGCGCCACGTCTGCGTCTCCGTCGCCGTCGAAGTCACCAGTGGTGATCTGACTGTCGTCGCCATGGCCGTGCGAGGTGAGCTTCTTGGGTCCACTGAGCGAGCCATCGTTCTGTTGGGTGAAGAGGAAGAGCTTGTTGCTGTCCTCGGTGTCGCCATACGAGCCGGTCGAGAGCACGACGTCATCGCGATCGTCGCCGGTGAAGTCGTCTACGACCACTCCTGACTCGTCCGTGCTCGTCGACCACACCGATTGGTATGGAGCCCACTTGGCGTTCGGCGTAGCCGCCGTGAGCGTCACGTTCACGGAGTAGGGGGCAGGTGCCGACGAGCCGAGATAGTTGCGAACCCGGAGGGTGTGGCGGCCGGGGTTGAGGTCGACATGAGCCTCCTCACGCTCTCCCTCGAAGGTGGCGTCCGACGTTGCGATCAGGCCGCCGCCCGGGCCGTAGACCTCGACGATTGGGTCCATCTCCTGCGCGCGGATGCTGCTCGTTTGGGTAATTGGTGGAGTGACCGTGATCGTTGCGGTCTGCCATTTCGGGATGTCGAAGGCGAACCAGTCTTCGTCGTATTCGTAGGCGAGGGTCTCGGTGGAGGGGGTGCCTACGGGGATCGGGCGGGCGGTCGTGGGGAAGTTGCCGGCGTCGCCCGCGAGGGTGGGTTGGGCGGTGGGGGCGATCGCCTTGGCGCCGAGGGCGGCGCCGAGGTCGACGATGCCGAAGCCGTAGGCGTCGTCGACGCCGGCCGGGCCGGCGTCCTTCGACGTGCGGATCAGCGTCCACGCCACCGTGTCCCACGTCCAGTTCGGGTGGCGCTCCAGCAGCAGGGCGGCTGCACCCGCGACGATCGGGGACGAGAACGAGGTCCCGGACACGTCGATGGTCGCCGGCACCGGCCCGGACGCCAGCGCCGTCGTGTGGACGTCGACGCCCGGCGCCGACAACATCACCCACGGTCCGTGGTTGGAGAACCAGGCGAAGTGACCCGCGTCGTCGACCGCCGAGACGCTCACCACCCCGCCGTAGGCCGCTGGGTAGGACGGCACCTGGGACGCCGCGTTGCCCGCGGCGGCCACCACCACGACGTTGTGCTGCAGGGCGTAGTCCACCGCATTGGCGAGCACCGACGTCGCGCCCGGGCCGCCCAGGGACAGGTTGATGACCTTGGCGCCGTGGTCGACGGCCCAGTAGATGCCCTGGGCCACATCGGCGTCCGTGCCGTTGCCGTGGGCGTCGAGGACCTTGACCGGCATGATCTTGGCGTTCCAGGCGATGCCCGCGACACCGACCCCGTTGTTGGTGGCCGCGCCGATGACGCCGGCTGTCTCCGTGCCGTGACCGTCGTCGTCGTCGGGGGAAGGGTCCTCGTTCACGAAGTCGTGCCCGGCGACCAGGTTGGGGACGAGGTCCGGGTGGTTCGAGTCGACGCCGGTGTCGAGCACCGCGACTGTCACCGCCGCACCGGTGTTGGCAACGTCCCAGGCGGCGGGTGCGCTGACCAGGTCGAGCGTCGGCTGTTGGGCCGGCAGCTCCGGGTCGTTCGGCGCCTTGGCGGCATGGCGGATGATGTTCGGCTCGACCTTGGCGACCGTCGCGACCTCCTCCAGTGCGGCCGTCACCTTGCCGCGGTCCTTTCCGGAGATCGAGACCGCGACGGTGTTCGAGCGGCCTACGACGTCGCCGGTCACCCCGGCCTTCCGCAGTGCAGCGTTGATGTCGGTGTTCGAGGCGCCCTTCTTGAAGGAGACCAGGAGGCTGTCGGGATCCGTCTCGGGCACGCCCGGGTCGGGCTCGCCGGGCTTCGCCTTGGACGGCGGCGGCGTTGCGGCGGTGGCGGCCTCGGCTCGGGCGACCAGATCCTTGCCGGGGTCGGCGGGATCGATGTCGGGCGGGTCGCCGACCACTGCGGGCAGCGGGCGACCCGACGCGTCGACGGCGCCGGCCTTGACGGCCGCCGCGGCCTCGGCCCGAGTGAGCGGGCGCCCGGCCGCGCCGCCGTCGCCCCAGCCGCGCACCAACACGACGGCCCCCGCAGCCAGCGCAAGTCCTGCGAACACTGCCGTACCGGCGCGCGCCAGCGAACGACCATCCCGAGAGCCCACCTTCACCCCAGTCCTCCCACCTCACGGCCCGATCTCGCGACCGGCCGAGCCCGTCCAGGGCGGGAACGCTACACGGAGTGGTTGGGAGGGGGAACGTTACGGAGCGGCGGGATGGGGCATTGCTAGGGCTAGAGCTTTGCTATAGAAAGAATGGGTCTAAGTCTGTAGGCGCACCGATCTCGGTTGCCGAGTCGCGGAGGGATTCGGGAGCCGAGACCGACCCGGAATTGGCGCAGTTGTGGGCGGCGAAAGCCCTTGCAACTGCGCCGATTTCGCGAGGGCGTCGGTAGCGTCGCCGCCGATGCGCTACGGACTCATGGTCGACGCGGGCGGCCCCGCGGCGGACTTCACCGACGAAGTGAGACGCCACGCGGCCGCGGGCGTGCACGCGGTCGGCACCTCCCAGATCTTCGGCTACGACGCCCTGACCCTGCTCGCCACCGCCGGCCAGCAGGTGCCGGACGTCGAGCTCGTCACCGCCGTCGTGCCCACCTACCCCCGGCACCCGTTCATGCTCGCCGCCCAGGCGCTGACCGTGCAGGCGATCACCGACGGTCGCCTGACCCTCGGCATCGGCCTCTCGCACAAGCCGGTCGTCGAAGGCGTCTGGGGCCTCTCGTTCGACCAGCCCCTCCGCCACATGGAGGAGTACCTGGCCGTCCTGATGCCGCTGCTCCACGGCGAGGGCGTCGCCTTCGAGGGCGAGACCATCAAGGTCGGCACCGGCCCGCTCAACATCGTGGCCCCGGTGCCCGACGTCATCGTCGCCGCGCTCGGGCCGCAGATGCTGGAGCTGACCGGCCGGGTCGCCGACGGCACCGCCACCTGGATGACCGGTTTTCGCACGATCGACGACCTCACCGTCCCGACCATCACCGGGGCGGCCGAAGCGGCCGGGCGGCCGGCGCCCCGGGTGATGGTCAGCCTCCCGGTCTGCGTCACCGACGACGCCGACGCCGCCCGCGCCCAGGCCGACGAGACCTTCTCCATCTACGGCTACCTGCCCTCGTACCGGGCGATGCTCGACCGCGAGGGTGCCGCCGGCCCCGGCGACGTGGCAGTCGTCGGCGACGAGCAGTCGGTCACCGAGCAGATCGCCCGCTTCGCCGAGGCCGGCGCCACCGACTTCCTCGCCGCCGCCTTCGGCGACCACGCCACCAGGGATCGGACTGCCGCCCTCGTCGCCGACCTCGCCAAGGCGTCGACATGAGCTCCGGCTTCGACAGGGCGACAGCCGTCGAGCGGCGGGGCGGCGGGCGGTTCGGGGTCGACATCGACGACGGGTGGGCGATCGGGGGGATCCCGAACGGCGGGTACCTCCTCGCCACCATCGGGCGGGCTGTGGTCGCGGCGGGAAGCGAGGTCGAGGGACCGGACCATCCGCACGTGCTGGCCGTCTCGGCGCAGTACGTGGCGCCGACCCCACCAGGGCCGGCTGAGGTCCACGCCGAGGTCCTCAGGCGGGGCCGCAAGGTCAGCCAAGTCCGAGCTCGCCTCAACAGCGGTAGCGACGGGCGGGTCTGCGTCGAGGCCACGCTCACGCTCGGGAAGCTGGCGCCGGACGTCGAACCGTGGTGGACCGACGCCCGCCCGCCCGACGCCACGCCCTTCGACGACTGCCCCCGCACACCGGTCAACCCGGAGAGCGGCGTCCACCTGAGCCTCATGGGGCAGGTCGACCAGCGCATCGACCCGCAGGGCTTCGTCCGGTTCGGCGCGCCGTCGGGCAAGGGCGAGTTCTGGGCCTGGCAGCGCCTCGCCGACGGCCGCGAGCCCGACCCGCTGTCGCTTCTGCTCGCCGTCGACGCCATCCCGCCGGCCACCATCGGGCTCGGCACCACCGGCTGGGTGCCGACGCTGTCGCTCACCGCCTACGTCCGCAGCCTGCCGGCGCCCGGCCCGCTGCTCGCCCACCAGCGGGCGCGCCTGGTCGAGGCCGGCCTGGTCGACGAGGTCTGCGACATCTGGGACTCCCGCGGCCGCCTCGTCGCCCAGGCGACCCAACTGGCCGCAGTGCGAACGAAGGGAATACGTCCCGTGAACCCAGGAGTTTCCGATAGCTAGCACGGGGGAACGGAGTCGCCGGCTGGGATTGGGGGGAGAGTGACCGAACGGAGCAGCGAGCCTGCCAAACCCGCGTTGCCCAGGCGCCGGGTATTCGAGGAGAAGTCGTCGACCCTGTCGGGCCCCTTCTGGGAGGCCACCCGCCACCAGCAGCTGGTGCTGCCGTGGTGCACCCGCTGCGAGCGGGCGATCTGGTTCCCCCGCGAGATCTGCCCCCATTGCCAGGGCACGGTGTTCGAGTGGCGGCCGGCCAGCGGCGACGGCCACGTCCGTACGGTCAGCGTCCACCACCAACCCGGGGTCGACCCCACCGTGGGTGACGGCCCCCACGCGGTGGCGATGGTCGAGCTGCCGGAGGGGGTGCGGATGATGAGCCCGATCGTCGGCTGTGCGCTGGAGGACATCACCGTCGGCATGGCGGTGCGGGTCACGTGGCTCCCGCTCGAGGACGGCCGCCACCTTCCGCAGTTCGGCCCGGCCTGACCATCACCTGACGGCCGCCCGCCCGCGACCCGGCAACTCGCTGACCAGGGATTCCCGGGCCTGGAATGGTTCCAGGTAGCCTCTACTGGTCATGGATGGTGTGGCGATGACCGAGTCGAGCCCCTTGCTCGACCGCCTGCGGGCGCGTGGCTGGCGCATCACGCCGCAGCGCCGCGCCGTCGTGCAGGCGCTGGCCGGCGAGCACGTCCACCGCACCGCCGACCAGGTCCACGCCGCTGCTCGGGCCCTCGTGCCCGAGGTCAGCCTCGCCACCGTCTACAACACGCTGAACGAGCTGGTGAGCATGGGGGAGATCAGCGCCATCAACGTCGGTGACGGCAGCACCCGCTACGACCCCAAGGTCGGCCCTGACCACCACCACCTCATCTGCGACGGCTGCGGCCGCATGTACGACGTCGAGCCGTCGGGCGTCGACGCCGTCAAGCTCTCCACCGCCGAACGCCACGGCATGCGCATCGACGCGGTCGAGGTCGTGTTCCGCGGCCGCTGCGCCGACTGCGTCTGACACGCTCGGCGGATGCGGAAGATCAGCCCGGCGGAGCGGCGAGCGCGCCTCGGCCGGCGCCACCACCTGGCGACCGAGGCTCGGGGCACCGACGTCGTCGAGGTCGCCCGGGACATCGTCGCCTTCCACGCCACCGACCCGGCGTCGGTGTACCTCTCGGCGTGGGCCCGGATGGTCGACGTCACGCCCGACGACATCGCCGCCGCCCTCTACGACCAGCGCTCGCTCGTCCGCATGCTCGGCATGCGGCGCACGATGTTCGTCCTGCCGGCCGACGAGCGTCACGTCGTCCAGGGCGCCTGCACCGACGGCGTCGCCGCCCGCGAACTGCGCCGCATCCACAAGCTGCTCGCCGACCTCGGGGTCGACGACCCGGAGGCCTGGTTCGCCACCACCCGGGACGCCACGCTTGCGGCGCTCGCCGCCCGGGGCGAGGCGCTGGGCACCGAGCTGTCCACGGACGTTCCCGCGCTGCGCACCAAGTTCACCTACGGCGTCGGCACCAAGTACGAGACCGTGGCGAACCTCACCACCCAGACGCTCAACAACCTCAGCGCCCACGGCCTGATCGTCCGGGGCCGGCCCCGGGGCACCAGCTGGGCGGGGAGTCAGTACCGCTGGGCGCTCGCGGCCGAATGGTTCGCCGAGGAACCCGTAGCGAGCGCCGCCGCCGACGCCCAGGCAGAGCTCATCACCCGTTGGCTGCGGGCATTCGGCCCGGGCACGGAGGACGACATCAGGTGGTGGACCGGCCTGACGCTGGGCGAGGTCCGCAAGGCGCTCGTCGCCATCGATGCCGACGAGGTCGAGGTCGACGACGGTCGAGCCTTCGTCTTGCCTGACGACCTCGATCCGGTCGACGCGCCCGAGCCGTGGATCGCCCTGCTCCCGGCGCTCGACCCGGCGCCCATGGGCTGGAAGCAGCGCGACTGGTACCTCGGCGAGCACAAGGAGCGGCTCTTCGACCGCAACGGCAACATCGGGCCGACGGTGTGGAGCGACGGCCGGATCGTCGGCGGCTGGGCCCAGCGCCGGCCCGACGGCGAGATCGCGTTCCGGCTGCTCGAGGACGTCGGCGCCGAAGCCACCGCCGCGGTCGAGGCCGAGGCGGCCCGCCTGCAGGACTGGATCGGCGACGTCCGGTTCACGCCGCGCTTCCCGACCCCGCTGGAGCGAGAGCTAAAGGCCTGACCAGGTCATATTCAGGGGTCCGTCAGGCGACTGCGCGCACCATGTGACCATGCAGAGACGTACCAAGATCATCGGCGCCGCTGCCGTGGCCGTCGCTGCGGTCGGTGGCGTTACCGGCGCCGCGCTCGCAGGTGACGACGACGGCGACGAGAAGCCGATCACCGGCGACGCGCTCGCCAAGGCATCCGCCGCCGCCCTCGCCGAGACCGGCGAAGGCAAGGTCACCGGCACCGAGGTGGGCGACGAGGAGAGCTACTACGAGGTCGAGGTCACCCTCGACAACGGCGACCAGGTCGACGTCCAGCTCGACAAGTCGTTCGACGTGGTCGGCACCGAGAACGACGGCCAAGGCGAGGACGACTAAGCCGACGACTAAGCCACGGCCGCAGCCTCGGTGACAACAGGCCCTGTCTCCGAGGCTGCGGCCCGCAACCGGCGGATCGACGGCACCGCGAGGACCGCAGCGCTGGCCGCCACCCACACGGCGGCCGCCAGCCACAGCGCACCGCTGTCGCCGAGGGCGTTGCTGATCGGGCCGATCAGCGCGTAGCCGATCGGCAGCGTCGCCACCGACCCGAACCAGTCGTACGCACTGACCCGGGACAGCGCCTCCGGCTCGACGTGCTGCTGCAGCGACGTCAGCCACGCGGTGACGAACACCGGGATGGTCATGCCGCCGGCGACCGACGCCACCATCAGCACCGGCAGCGGCGCCACCACGGCGAGCGCCACGATCGGGACGGCGAAGAAGGTGAGCGCCGTCACTCCGGCGAGCAGCAGCCGGGTCGGGCGGAGGCGGATCATCGCCAGGCCGCCGAGGACCATGCCGACGCCGAAGGCGCCCATGGCGAAGCCCCAGGCACGGGAGCCGCCGAGGTGGTCATCGGCTACCACCGCCCCGACCACCAGGAACGCCGGCAGCACCAGCAGGTGGAAGAACGCGAACTGGAGCACGACCACCCACAGCCAGGTCCGCGAGCGGAACGCGTCCCACCCTTCCCGCATCTCCCGCAGGAAGCCGGGGTTGTCCTCGCGGGCTTGGTGGGTCATGTGGAGCCCGGCGATGCAGAAGGCTGAGAAGCCGTAGGTCGCGGCGTCGATGCCGACCGCCCAGCCGGCGCCGACGGTCGCCACGAGGACGCCACCGAGTGCCGGTCCCACCGACTCCCCGATGGCCTCGGCGACCGACATCATGGCGTTGACCGGCTGGATGTGCTCGGGCTTGGCGATCTGGGGCACGACGCCGTTGAACGCCGGCGCGCCAAAGGCCTGACCGGCGCCGAGGATGGTGGCGAAGGCCATCAGCAAGCCGATCGACGGGTGACCGGCGATGAGCACCACCGCGAGGAGCGCCTGGCTGATGGCCCGGACCAGATCGGCACCGACGAGCACCGCTTGGCGGGGCAGGCGGTCGGCGACGACGCCGGCGGGCAGCAGGAGCGCGGCGAGCGGGATGGCCTCGGCCATGAGCACCATGCCGACGTCGCCGGCATCGCCGCCGTGGTTGAGAACGGCGAAGGTGAGGGCGACCGGCGTCATGGCCGTACCCGTCATGGTGGCGGCCACGCCCGCGAGGAACCGGCGCACGCCCGGACTCGCCAGGGCGGCGCGCCGGGACAGCTCCTCCGAGCGCGCGGCAGCCGGGGCGAGGTCCTGCATCACGTCACGATCGCTGTTCGATCGTCCGCAGGACAAGCGAATACTGGTCAGCTCACCAGAGGGCGCGTTCAGGGGCGAAGGGATCCGGCCGGGGGCCCGACTCGACGTCGAAGAGCATCGTTTGGCGCTCGACGAGGTCGTGGGCGGGCCAGCCGGGGGTGCCATCGCGGATGAAGGACACCCACGCGGCGTGCATGAGGTCGGCGAGGGGTTGGGGTGGCTTGTCGCCCGCCAGGCCGCGGACGTCGTCGGCGTCGAGGTTGTCGAACACGAACGGGATGTCGAGGCAGTGGGCCGCGCCCAGCCGACTCCCGCCGAGCGGCGACCGCCACTGGAACTCGTAGGCGAACGTGCGGCCCGCGCCGGGCGTCGCCGCCCGCGCCTCGGCCAAGGACTGCACTCGGCTGCGGAACATCCGGTCGGTGACGGCCTGGCCCATCACCGCGCCCGGCGTGAGGTCGGAGTGGAGCGCCCGGTACGCCTCGGCCGGCAGCCCGAGCAGCGCCAGCGACTGCAGCAGCGCGGCCTCGTCGATCCGCCCGGTACGGGTTCGCACCCCGAAGTTCGTCTCCTCGTGGGTGGCGCCGACGAGCAGGTCGAGGTCACCGCCCACCCCGGAGGCGATGGCCTTCAGGGGCTTGTCGGTGAACAGCTCGCCGTCGACGATCGGGGCGAACAGCATCCGGCCGCCGAGCCCGCCCCGGCCCTCCTGCTCAGCGTCCCGGCGCAGGTCGAGCTGGGCGGCGTGCAGAGACGCGAACGGAGCGGCGGCAACGGCCGAGCGGGTCGGGGCAACGCCCATGCGACCGGCGAGGTCGGCGGCGATCGTCCGAGCATCGTCCAGCGGGATCGACACCGCGACCCCGCTCATCGAGATCGCCCGCCGGAACAGCCCCTGCGCCTGCGGCAGGCCCAGCAAAGCCGTGATTGCGAGCCCGCCCGCCGACTGCCCGGCGATGGTCACCTGACCGGGGTCGCCGCCGAACGCGGCGATGTTGTCCTGCACCCACCGCAGCGCGGCCAGCCAATCGAGCACGGCCCGGTTGGCGGGTGCGCCCTCGAAGGCGAGGAAGCCCTCGGCGCCGAGCCGATAGCCGACGGTCACGACCACCACGCCGTCCCGGGCGAAGCGCCCGCCGTCGTACCAGGGGCTGGCGGGGGAGCCGGCGAAGAACCCGCCCCCGTGGATCCACACCAGCACCGGCAGCCCGGCGGCCCCGAGGTCGGGGGTGAACACGTTGACAGTGAGGATGTCCTCGCCGGGGATGCTGGGCTCGGGGATGCCGCCGACGATCTCGTCGGCGGGCTGCTGCGACGTCGGGCCGTAGGCGAGCGCATCCCGCACCCCGTCCCACGGCTCGGGCGGCGCCGGCGCCAGCAGCCAGTGCTCACCGAACGGCGGCGCGGCGTACGGCACCCCGAGGAACCGCACGGTGCCGTCGCGCTCGGCGCCCCGGACCTTGCCTGCCGTCGTGGTCGCGGTCAACGCCATGAGTCCCCCTCCTGTCCGGAGGGGGACTCTACCGATGGCTCTCGCGTCAGCGAGAGGGCCGGAGCAGCATCGGCGGCCGGAACCGCACGAAGGCCGGCGGCATGACCTGCTTGCCGAACGGGAACGTGCTGAGGTCGTTCACCTGCTGGTACACGGGGTCGAAGCCGGCGACCTGGGCGTTGAGGGTGGCCGGCCGCAGGTCGGGCCACCGGCCGGTGTCGAGCCGTCGCCCCACGCTCTGCACCGCCGTCACCTCGTCGGCGCCGCTCGTCGAGCAGTGCTGGCCCCGGTTGACGTAGATGCTGCGGACCAGGTCGTGGCCGCCGTGGCGGTGCACCAGCTGCCGGTACCACGGCTCGCTGTCCGGGACCGCCCCGCCGTCGCCGACGCTGTGCAGGGTCAGCAGCGGGGTGCGCAGCCGGCCGGTCGGCACGCTGGTGCGGAGCATGAACGCCTCCGCCGCCGGATCGGCGGCCACCCGGGGGGCGGCGTCCAGGGCGGCGAGGTCGGCCCGGAGGTCGAGCCCGGCCCGCTTGTAGGCGGCCTTCACGGCCTGGGTCTGGTCCGAGCGGGCCAGCAGCCTGCGGTAGTCGACGCCGACGTTGGACGACGGGTTGCCACCCACCTTGGCCTCGAGCTCGACCCGGGGGCCGGGGCCCCCGTAGCCGCCGATGTAGGCGAACTCCAGCCAGTTGGCCTGCCGGAGGATGACCTCGTCGGGGTCGGTCGGCCGGGGCTCGAACGCCGACCACCAGCCGCTCACGTTGTTCAACGACGCGGCGAGAGCGATCCGGGCCCGGCCCTCCGGCGTGGTCCTGGCCCGCTCGACGGCCTGCTGCAGCGCGGTGGTGCTGCCTTCTGGGTCACGAGCCTTGACGAGGTCGATGTCCTCACCCGGGGCCAGCAGCACCTTGACCGCGAAGCTCAGGTCCAGCGCCGCGTTCCACAGGTTCTGCGGGTCGAACGCACCGCACACGGTGGCCGTGCCGTCGATCAGGTCGGGCCGGCGCTCGGCCTGCAGCGTGGCGATGGTGGCGCCCTGCGACTGCCCGGTGGCGATCACCCGCTTGGGCGCGGCCACGTTGTCGGTGAACCAGTCGAGGACCTTCAGGCCGTCGTCGGTCCCCTGGGGGATCTGGAACCCGAGGACACCCTTGTAGTTGGACGCGGCAAGGGCATAGCCGTGGTCGACGAACCAGGTCTCGGCCTCGGTGCTGTTGGTGACGCCGACGTTCGGCGGCGCCGGGAAGAACGGCGGGTAGTAGCCGTGGCTGTAGAGCAGCAGCGTGCCGTTCCAGTGCTCGGGCGTCTCGATCCGGTAGTCGGCGCCGTCGATGGTGCCCCGGTAGGTGTGCCGCCCGATGTCGGGTGGCGGTTCCTCGGCCCGGGCGGCGCCCGAGGGGCCGGCGGGGCCGACGACGATGGCCACGATCGCGACCAGCAGCAGCGTGACGGCGAGCAGCGCCCGTCGTGGAGAGGTGCCCATGGTTCCTGTCCCTTCCGTGTCCGTTGGGTCTCGGAAGGGAGACTCGCCGTGAGCCGCTGACTAATCGGCCGCCCGTCGACCGGATGCGATGAGGGTGACGCCGGGGAAGTCGAGGGCTCCGCCGTCGGTCGTGAACGGCTCGACCGCCTCTCGCAACCGGGCGTCCAGCGCAGCGCTGGCGTCGGCGTCGAGGGCGCCGACCACGCTGGCGATGGGGCCGGCGAGGGCCGACGTGCGCTTCCACCAGGCGTCGAACGACACGGCGTGGAGCGGCACGGCCAGCTCGCCCACCTCGACGTCGGCCAGGCCGGCATCAGCCAGCAGCCCGGCGAGCATGCCGGCGTCGGCCAGCGCGAACGGCCCGGGGATGCCCGGCGGTGGCACCGGGATGCCGAGCTGGGCGCCGACCGCGTCGAGCACCAGACCGAGCCAGGGGTTGCGTTCCCGGGGCCCCCACACCGCCACGGCGACCCGCCCTCCGGGTCGCAGCACCCGGTGGATCTCGGCGACGGCCTGGGCCGGATCGAGCGCGAACATCAGGCCTTCCCGGCAGAGGACCACGTCGAAAGCGGCGTCGGGTCGGTCGATCTCCTCGAGGTCGAGGACGCAGGCGCTGACGTTGGTGACGCCGAGCTCCTCGGCCCGGGACGCGGCGATGCGGGCCATCTCCTCGGCAACGTCGGAGAGGACGACCTCGCCGTCCGGGGCGACCAGGGCTGCGGCGGCGAGCCCGACGCTGCCGGGACCACAGGCCAACTCGAGGACCTGGTCACCGGATCGGAGGTCGGTGCGGTCGAACATCGCCGCCGTGGTGTCCGCTCCGCGGGCGTCGACGTAGTCGGCGTGCTCGCCCCAGCGTTCGGCCACGCTCGCCCACATGCCGTGCAATCCGGCTCGTTCCATGGCGATCTCCAATTAGCTACTCGTAACGAGTAATCAATTCATCTATAGGCTAACGGAATGGCTGAGGCTGTCAAGCCCAAGCGGCGCTACCACTCGCCGCGACGCCAGGCGCAGGCGGAGGCCACCCGCCGGTCGATCCTCGACGCCGCCGAGCAGCTGTTCGAGTCGCAGAGCTATGCCGCGACGACCATGGAAGCCATCGCCGACGAGGCCGGGGTGGCGCTCAAGACCGTCTACGTCGTGTTCGCCACCAAGAGCGGCCTGCTGCGGGCCCTGTGGGACCTGCTGCTGAAAGGCGACCAGGACGATGCCCCGGTCGCCGCTCGGTCCTGGTACCGCGAGGTCGTCGAGGAGCCCGACCCCGAGCGCCAGCTGCGGCTCAACGCCCGGAACTCCCGCATCGTCAAGGAGCGCATCGCCGGGATGCTGCAGATCATCCGCAACGCGGCGCCGGTCGACGCCGACACGGCGGAGCTGTGGGAGCTCATCCAGACCGACTTCTACGACAACCAGCGGGCCATCGTCCGGTCGCTGCGGCGCAAGGGAGCGCTGCGGGCCGGCCTCGACGTGACGCTGGCCACCGACCGTCTCTGGACGCTCAACCACCCCGACGTGTGGCACCTGCTGGTCACCCGGCGGGGCTGGTCGCCTCAGCGCTTCGAGCGCTGGCTGGCCGACACCAGCTGCGAGCAGCTGCTGAAGGCGTCGACCTAGTCGAAGGGCTCGCCGACCAGCTTGGGACGGCCGGCGTTGGGCAGGAACACGAAGCGGTGCCGGCGGTAGCTGCGGAAGGCCGGGTTCCACCAACGGGCGGCGTAGGTGTGGCCGCGGCGGTCGCTGTCCAGATGGACCACCTCGAGGTCGCAGCCCTGGTCGTCGAGGCAACGACCGTCGGTGCTGACCGCCCGCTGCCAACCGTCGTCACCGTCGCCGTCGGTCGCCTCGATGCGCACCAGCGGGTCGTGCCAGCGCAGGTCGGCCGGCGCCACGTCCCGCCAGCGCTGTTCCCAGTACGGGTCCGTGCGGGCGGTCGCGTCGACGAAGGTCGCCGGGCCGAGCAGCTGCCGCTCGGGTGCCTTGCCGCCCGAGCCGGAGCCGGGCCGGGGCAGGTAGCGGTGCTGGGCCAGGTCGAAGCGGCGCTCGGCCAGCACGTCGGACACGGTGCCGGTCCGCAGCGTCTCGCCGGCCAGCCGCGCGGCGTGGGCGGTGAAGAACGCCTGGCTCTGAGGGCCGTAGAGCGTGTGGCCGCCCTCGTAGTGCTGCAGGCCGTACTCCTCGGGTGTGGCGCAGTAGCCGGCGTACTCGTTGGCCACCGAGCTGACCACGACCTGCTCGACACCCTCGTCGCCGACCTGGTCGGACACGGCGGCAGCGATCCGGCGGCCGGTCTCGACGGTCAGCTCGAACGGCAGCCCCACCAGCAGCGCCCGGCCGAGGCGCAGCACCTGCACAGGTAGCACCCGGGGGAACCCCGCCTGGGGGAGCACGAAACGCTGGAACGGGCCGCCTACCACCCACTTGACCCCCTGCGGCCCGCGGCCGCGGCGCTTGGGCGAGCCGGCTTTGAACGGTGGGAGGTGGCGGACCACCGGCGTCTCGTTCTCATAGGCGCCCGCGATCAGCGCGGCGCCGACCGCAGGCCGGTCGGGCAGGGTGACGGGGCCGATCGAGCGCGAGCGGTCGAGGTCGACCTCCCGCAGCCCGGCGGCCAGGTCGACCTGGTCGGTCAGCTCCTTCTCCAGGCGCTCGTACAGGTGGGCGGCCTCGAGGCCGATCGCCCGGCCGACCCGCTGCGCCTCCAGGTGCCCGGCCGTGCCGGGGTGGAGGGCGGGGGCGACGTCGGCGTGGGTGCCCTCGATGGCGCCGACCACCGGCCGCTGGCCATGGGCCCGGGCGATCTGGTGGCCCAGCTCGTCGACCAGGTAGGCCCACAGGTCGGCGTTGTACTCGTGCGACTGCATGGGCACCCCGGTGCCGTGCACCGAGAAGACGACCGTCGCCGCCAGCGGCTCGTAACTGCCGTCCTCGGCAGCGGTGTCGACCCGGACGAGGTGGAGGTGGGGGTTGATCGAGACGTACGCCCGCTGCGGCCCGGTGCGGTCGTCGTCGACCGACAGGTTGCGGACGTGGGGCTTCAACGAGCGGTTGCGGGTGAGGCCCCACACCTCGGCGCTGCCGACGGCCAGGCGGGCGGGGCACCGGGTCTCGACCGCCTCGACCACAGCCTCGGCGATGCGCTCGCTCAGCTGTTGGGCCCAGGCGGCGTCGAAGCCCGCCTTGTTGGAGGCGAAGCGGTTGTAGAAGCGGGTGCCGAGGAACTGACCCGGCCCACCGTGGGTGTGGGTGGCCCCGATCATGAGGCCCGCCAGCGGCACGTCGGTGCGCTCCGCGATGCCCCGGGCCACCAGGTGGTGCAGCACGGCCGAGCCGCCCAGCAGGTCGCACTGGACGATGGCCAGCGACGTGGTGCCGGCTCGCAGGTGCAGGACCCGGGCCCGCAGCCGCGTCCGGAAGCCGTTGCCGTTGTGGGCGTTGCGGGAGTAGCCCGCCTTCGGGATGCCGGGCGGTGGGGTGATGTCGACTTCGGCGGCCCCCGCGAGCAGACCCGGGATGGTCGTGCCGGCCTCGGGGCCGCTCGGCGCGACCGGCGCCACCGTGAATCGCGCGCGGCCCGCCTTGCGATTGACGAACGGCAGCAGCGGGCTGTCCGCGGCCAGGCTCCAACCCTCAGCCATGTGTTCCCCTCCCGCTCCCCACTCTGTTCGGCTGATCTCGGTGATTGCCATTACCGTGGACGACCGTGCCGTCGAAGCGCCAACCGTCCAAGCAACGCCGTGCAGCTCAGAACCGCGCCCGCAGCGCGGCCCTTGCGGCACGCTCGCAGAACGCTAACCAACCCGCACCCTCCGTGTCGGCGCGGTCGTCAGGTGGAGCGAAGTCCTCACGCGCCGAGGCCGCAACGCCGGCCCGCCGCCCGGGCCTGCTCGGCGGCCTGCTGAACCCCGGGGGTGGTGGCGCCGGCGCCCGCCAGCAGGTCGCGCTCAGCGGCGACCTCGAGGGCAACCCCGGGCGTTCCGCCCTGTTCATGGCCCTCGCGCTGGCCATCGGCGTCGGCATCGCAGCGCTGTTCTTCCCCGTCACGGTCGACGACCGCGGCGACCCCGTCCCTGCAACCGGGTTCGGGGGCCTCTACCTGCGAGCCCGCGAGGCTCTGGGGGGCAGCGTCGAGACGTCGTCGAAGACGGCGCTCGACGCCTCCGGTGGGGTCGTCATCATCGGGATGCTCATCCCGGTGGCCATCGCAGCGGGCGCGATCTTCGTCTACTACCGGCGCCGGGCCAACCGGCAGAGCGTCTACTGGCCGCTCACCATCGCCATGATCGTCATGGCCCTGGCGGTCATGTTCCTGCAGATCACGTCGGCGCTGCCGTCGCTCATCGCCCTCGCCATCGCCGGCTTCCAGGTGCGCAAGGCGGAGATGCAGGCCGGGATCATGGCGGCCGGCGGCGGAACCGTCGCAGCCAGCGCCGAAGAGGACGAGTACGAGGACGACGACTCCGAGTACGAGGACGACGACGAGTACGACGAGTACGAGGACGAAGACCTCGAAGACGAAGACCTCGAAGACGACGAGTACGTCGACGAGGATGTCGAGTACGAGGCCGAAGACGAGGTCGACGAGGACCTCGAGGTCGAGGGCGAAGACGAGGTCGACGAGGACGTCGAGGAGCCAGAGGCCCCCAAGAAGCGCTAGGGGATCACCGTCGTCGTCGTGCTCGACGACGTCGTGATGGTGGTCGGCGTCGTCGTGGTCGCGCCGAACACCGTCGTCGTCGTGCCCCGGACGAGCGAGGTCGTGGTCTGGTCGACGGACGGCTGCCGCATCTCCCGCTGGTCGCCACCACACGCGGTGGCGGCGACGGTCAGCGTGCCGCTCACCGCGACGACGCTGAGCAACGTCAGCATCGCAGCGCGCGGTCGGCGGCGATCTCGTCCTTGCATGGCCGACGGCATGTGGTCGAGTGTTGCAGACTGTCCTCCGATCCCGTGGACGGAGGCCCACATCCCATGGCCAGCTCCCGAAACGACCGACCTCCACACCCCGAGCGATGCGACGCCACGTTGTACCGCCGGCGCCCCTGCGCGCCTTCTTCGGCCCGAACGCGGCAGGCGTTCGGCAGGGCTTCGTCGCGCTCGCGCTGAACTCGACGACCAGCTTCGTCGCCGGTGCGTTCCTCGGGTCGATCAGCAGCACGCTCGATAGCAAGCCCGGCCTGCTCGTGCTGGTCCCGGCGGCGATCGGGTTGCGGGGCAACATCTTCGGGTCGTTCGGCAACCGGATGTCGACCGCCATCCACTCCGGTACGTTCCGCTGGTCATTGCGGCGGGAGACCGTGCTGGGCCAGAACGTGCTGGCCTGCGTGGTGCTGACGATGGGGATGTCGCTGGTGCTGGCCGTCGAGGCCCGGGGGATCGCGGGGCTCACGCCGCGGGGCTCGATCGGGATCCTGGCCCTGGGCACGATCTCGATCGTCGGGGGGATGCTGGCGTCGGTCGTGGTGCTGGTCGCCGCGCTCGGGCTGACGGCGGGGGCGGTGCGCTACAACTGGGACCTCGACAACGTGAACGCACCCCTGGTGTCGACCCTGGGCGACGTGCTCACGCTGCCGGCCCTCTACCTGGCGACGTTCCTGGTCGGGGTCTCGGTGCTCTCGTCCCTGCTGGGCGGGGTGCTGGTTGCCGCGGCGGTCGTCGTGCTGGCGGCCGGTTGGCGGGCCCGGGGGCGGGCGTTGCGCAAGGTGGTGCGGGAGTCGACACCGGTGCTCGCCGTGGCCGGGTTCATCAGCGCCGGCGCCGGGGTGGCGTTGGCCCACGCCGAGCCCCGCTTCGACGCGCTGCCGGCGCTGCTCGTCCTGGTGCCGGCCCACCTCTCGAGCGCGGGTGCCCTTGGCGGGATCCTGTCGGGTCGCCTGTCGTCGAAGCTCTTCCTCGGTCTCGTCGACCCCGACGGCTGGCCCAACCGGGAGGCCCGCCGGGACATCGCCCTGGTGCTGTCGTTGGCGCTGCCGGTGTTCGTGTTCAACGGGCTGGGTGCCGGGATCGTCGCCAACCTGGTCGGCAAGGACGGCCCGGCGCTCCTGCTCATGGTCGGCGCGTCGGTGCTGGGCGGGCTGCTGGCGATCCCCTTCGTCATCGCCGTCGCCTACTACGGCACCATCGCCTCGTACCGGACCGGCACCGACCCCGACACCTACGGCATCCCGGTGGTCAGCTCGTCGGTCGACCTGGTGGGCGCGCTGGCGCTGGTCGCCGCCTTCGCCCTCCTGGGCCTGCCCTAGCTCACGGGTAGGCCGAGGTCGTCACGGTCAGGGGCTGGAGAGCCTGCTGGGCCCAGCCCCGGATGTGGGCCGGGTCGCCCGGAGGGCCGGCGATGGTGCGGAACCGGGACTGGAGCATCCCGCCGCCGCAGTTGCTGATGCCCGGGTCGGTGCAGGCGATGTTCGAGTTGAAGAACACGCCGGCATCGCCGACCGCCTGGCCATCGCCCGTGCACTGGCCGGACGGGGTGAGGTCGTCCTGGTAGTAGCTCTGCGGGGTCAGGCCCAGGTTCGTCGTGAACGACGCCGCGACCCCTAGGTTGCCCTGCGTACCCGTGGCGGTCCACCACCCCGGCGTCCCGACGGGCACGCTGTCGGGGTTGCCGTCGATCGGCACCCCACCGGTGGCCTGGGGGCTGCGGAACGTCATGCCGAAGGCCTGCTGGTTGAGGTCCAGCGTGGCCCCGACCCCGGGGATGGCGTGCACGCGGAGGTCGATGGTGGTGTCGACCGCGGTGTCGTAGAAGGCGTGCGTGGCCTGGGTGTTCGGCCCGCTGTTGGCCCCGACGTAGCTCCGCAGGGCCCGGACCGGGCCGACCTTGTTGACGACGAACGCGCCCTCGGCGTCGTCGAAGGTGTCCTCGTTGCGGACGCAGATGCCGGGGAAGCGGTACATGACCCGGTCGATGACGTCGGTGGTCGGCCGGTCGCCGAGGGTCAGCGACATGCGGTCGAGCAGCCAGCGGTCCGAGAAGTGGGCGGTGTACGAGGCGCCGGTGACGGTGCTGTTCTCGGGGTTGGGGCCGTCGGTGCGGTCGTAGGTGGTCTTGTAGTCGCCGCTGTTCAGGCCGAACGTGTAGCTGACGTAGTGCTTGCCGGCGCTCGGGTCGAGCGAGCCATTGGAGTTGAACAGGTAGACGAAGCCGGTGGCGGCGGTGTCGGCGGGGTCGTGGATGACGACCTCGACGCCGGCCCCAGTGGTCCCGGCGGGCGGCGCCAGCGTGCCGGCGTCACCGCCCGCGTCGCGGGCCATGAAGGCGATCTCGTCGTTGCTGTCGAACGTGGCGTCGGTGTCGGCGCCGGTGAACGTGTTGGCGTCGACGTAGACGGTGACCGGGATGTTGAGCGTGGTGCCCGAGAACTGGTTGGCCGGCAGGTTGTAGATGGCCTGCATGGTGGTGGTCTTGCGCTCGTCGACCTGGACCGGGACCTGGGTCCAGCCTTGGGACGACGCCCGGAACGCCACGATCCGACCGGGCTGGGCACCGACGAGGCCGCCGGCCTGGGCACCGGTGAGCACCACCGGGTCGATCGGGCGCTGCAGCGTCGAGCGGATCGGATCGACCTCGCACGCCACCAGCGGAGCGGTCATCGCCACCAGCGCCGCCGCGCCGGCAGCCCTCACGAGCCACGCTCGTCCGGCCATTGTTCTTCCCCCAGTGCCCCGTACCCGCGGGCGCGGGCCGGCCGATCACGTTAGACGGCGCGTCCGCTCTCAGCCGGAGCCGTGGCCTACTGTTCCCCCAGATGGTTTCCCCTGGTGAACGTCGGCACACTGACTCGCACGATGGACGATAGGCCCCGCAACCTGCGGGCGATGCTCTCGGAGGTCAAGGATCTCTCCGAGCTGATGGTCGACCTGGCGTACGCCGCCCTGTACTTCGGCGACCCGGACATGGCCGAGGAGGTCGATCGGCTCGAGGAGCGCATGGACGAGATGGTCCACGACATGCGCGCCGTGTGCGTCATGGCCGTGCGCGATCCCCGGGAGGCCGACGCCATGGCCTCGGTGCTGCAGGTCGTCTCGTCGATCGAGCGGATAGGCAACGCCGCAGTCGACATCGCCCGCATCGTGACCCACCGCCTCGGCATCCCCCGGGAGCTGGTCGCCGACCTGTCCGACGCCGAAGAGGTGTCGCACCGGGTCAGGGTGCGCGACGGGTCGCACCTCGCCCGCCGGCCGCTGGAGGACCTGGAGCTGCCGGTGCAGACCGGCATGCGCATCGTCGCCATCCGCCGCGACCGGGACTGGATCACCGACGTCGAGGGCGAGGAGATCCTCGTGCCCGGCGACGTGCTGTTCCTGCGGGGCTCGCCCGCCGGGATCACGCGGCTGCGGGAGCTGGCCGCCGCGCCCGAGTGGACGCCGCCGGCCCCGCCCGACGACGCCGTGCTCAGCGACCTCGACCGGGCCATCGACGTGCTGGTCGAGATGAAGAACGTGTCGGAGACCGCCGTCGGCCTGGCGTACTCGGCGATCGTGCTGCGGGACGCCGGCCTGGCCGTAGAGGTCAACCAGCTGGAGGACCGGCTGGACGAGATGAAGGACCGGCTGGAGCTGTGGGTGCTGCGGGCCGCCCGGGCCGACGTCGACCCGGCACCGCTGCGGGGCCTGCTCCACCTGTCCCAAGCCGCCGAGGAGCTGGGCGATGCCGCCCAGCAGATGGTGTGGCTCATCGAGAAGCACGAGGACCTGCACCCCATCCTGCAGATCGGGTTCGGGGAGAGCGACGAGGTGGTCGTCCGGGTGCCGGTAGCGGTCGGGTCTTCGGCCGACGGGGCCTCGCTCGCCGACCTGCAGCTCGACGTCGACCCCGGCTTCCACGTCATGGCCGTGCGCCGGGGCGGTCGCTACCTGTACCGGCCCCGGGGTCACGTGGTGCTGCGCGCCTACGACGAGCTGATCGCCAGCGGGCCCGACGAGGGCCACCCCCTGCTCGCCCGCCGCCTCGGCTGGCTCCTCGAAGAAGACGAGGACACCGGCGAGCACCACCTCACCCCGGCCTGACCGTCGGCGCCCCTACTGGGGCGGTTCGGCTGGGGCGGGGAGCTGCTTCGGCTTGGGCGGGGTCGGGGCGCCGTTGCTCGGTGCGTTGCCGAGGAGCTCGGTGAAGGCCGTCAGCGAGCCGGCCAGACCCGCCAGCTCGGTCGGGACGACGATCTTCGTGGCCTGGCCGTCGGCCATGGCCCGCAGGGTCTCCAGGTACTTGATCGTGAGCAGGCCGGTGTCGGGCTGCCCGGCGTGGATGGCGTCGTACACCGACGTGATGGCGTCGGCCTCACCCTGAGCGACGGTCTGCTGGCGGAACTTCTCGGCCTGGGCCACCTTCTGGATGGCCATGGCCTCGCCCTCGGCCCGCAGGATGGCCTCCTGCTTGTCGGCCTCGGCCCGCAGCACGATGGCCTTCTGCTCGCCCTCGGCCCGGGTGATCGCGGCCTGCCGGGCACCGTCGGCCTCGGTGACCACGGCCCGTCGGGTCCGCTCCGCCTTCATCTGCTCGTGCATGGCGTGCATGACGTCCGGCGGCGGGTCGATCCGCTGGATCTCGACCCGGACCACCCGCACGCCCCACTTGTCGGTGGCGTCGTCCAAGATCTGGCGCAGCGCCAAGTTGAGCTTGTCGCGGGAGGTCAGTGCCTCGTCCAGCTGCATGTCCCCGATGACGTTCCGCAGGTTGGTCTGGGCGAGCTTCGTGACCGCCAGCAGGAAGTTCGCGACGTTGTAGATGAGCCGCTGGGGGTCGGTCGGCTCGTAGTAGACGACCGCGTCGACCGAGACCACCACGTTGTCCGACGTGATGACCTCCTGGGGAGGCACGTCGACGACCTGCTCCCGCATGTCGACCGTCCGCACCGACTCGATGAACGGCACGATCAGCCGCAGGCCGGGGTCGACCGTGGCCTTGTAGCGGCCCAGCCGCTCGACGACGCCGCGCTGGTACGGCCGGATGATCCGGACCCCCGACAGCAGGTACACGCCGACGACGATGGCCAGCAGGATCATCACGAAGATCGTCATGACTCGTCAGACTCCTTGAGTGGTGGGGGAGGGGGCGGCGTGATCTCGGCGAGGCGGAGGACGATGACGCGGGTGCCTTCGATCTCGGCCACCCGCACGACGGTGCCGATGGGGATCGGCTCGCCGTCGAACGACTCGGCCCGCCACTCCTCCCGATGCACCCGGACGAGGCCGAGCTCACCGTGGCCCGGGATCTCGTGCAGGACGGTGGCGTTCTGGCCGATGAGCCTCCGCGAGCCGATGCCGTGGCCCTCGCCCTCGACACCCAGCTTGTGGGCGAGGGGGCGCAGGGCGACGAGGACCGCCACCGAGACGCTGACGAAGCCGATCCACTCACCGGACGCGCCGACGTTGGCGAATGCCAGGGCGGCCGCCGCGACGGCGCCCACCGCGAACGGGAACAGGACGAACGCCCCAGGTGCGTGCATCTCTCCGACGGTGAAGATGACCGCGGCGATCATCCACATCCAGCGCCATCCGTCGGGCGAGTTCATGGTGTCGCCCCCTGTCCGATCCACATGCCGTAGCTCAGGCCCTCCGCCAGGGAGAATGTACTTTGCGGGCGGGGTTTGTGAAGCAGCGCGTCGGATTGCCCCAGCGGCCTCCGCGTCCGTTTTCGTCGCGGCCGGTAGCGTGGCCGGATGGTCGATCAGCCCCTCTGCTTGTTGACCGTGCATGCCCATCCGGACGACGAATCCTCCAAAGGCGCAGGCACGGTGGCCCGCTACCACGACGAAGGTGTTCGGACGGTGCTGGTCACGTGTACGGGTGGTGAGGCAGGCGACATCCTGAACCCCGCGATGGACCGGCCCGAGGTGCGGGCCGACATCCCCGCCGTCCGACGCCGCGAGCTGGCCCGGGCGGCCGAGATCATCGGCTTCGACGAGGTCGTGTGGCTCGGCTACCGCGACTCGGGCATGCCCGAGTCGCCGGAGAACGCCCACCCCGACGCCTTCGCCAACGCTCCCCTGGACGAGGCGGTCGGCCGGCTGGTCGAGATCATCCGGCGGGAGAAGCCGCAGGTCATCATCACCTACGGCGATGACCAGGAGAAGTACTACCCCCACCCCGACCACCTGCGGGTCCACGACATCACCCTGCCGGCGTTCGACCGGGCGGGCGACCCCGACTGGTACCCCGAGCTGGGCGAGCCGTGGCAGCCGCTGAAGCTGTACTACTCGGTGTGGGCCCGCAAGCGGATGCTGAGGATGCACCAGCGGTTCCAGGAGCTGGGCCTCGAGTCGCCGTTCAGTGACGACTGGTTCAAGCGCGGTGCGGGCGGCAACGGGGACGGCGAGGGTGACGGTGACGCCTGGGACGACTCCCGGATCACCACCGAGGTCGACATCGCCGGTTACTCCGACGTGCGGCTCGACGCCCTGCTCGCCCACGAGACCCAGATCGACCCGAACTCCCCGTTCTGGTTCGGGCTGCCCCGCGAGGAGCAGGCCAAGCTGAACACCCACGAGGAGTACATCCGGGCCCGGTCGCTGGTCGAGGCCCCGATCCCGGAGAGCGACCTGTTCGCCGGGGCCCGCGAGGCGGCGTCGTGGTCGCGTTCCTGAGCCAGGAGTGGCTCGACGCGCAGGCTGCCGCCCTGGCTGACGTGCCGCCCGCGCCTGCTGCTAACGCGGTGGTGCAGCACGTCGTGACCGGGGCGCCGTCGGGCAACGTGAGCTACACGACCTCGTACTCGGACGGCCGGGTGGTGGCTGCGTCGTTGGGCACGGCTCCGGACTCGCCCGACCTGACGGTCACCGCCACGTATGCCGACGCCGCCCGCCTCGCGACCGGCGAGCTGGAGCTGAGCGCCGCCTACATGCAGGGCACGGTGAAGGTCGAGGGCTCGATGCCAGCCCTCTTCGCGTTGCTCCCGGCAACCCATCGCCCCGAGTTCGTGGCGGCCATCAAGTCCGTCGGCCAGACCGTCGAGGTCTGACAGCCTCTAGCCGGTGCGTTGGGCGTCGCGGAGTTGGCGGTAGGTCACGAGGGTCACGCCGGCTCGTTCGAGCATCGAGCGGAGGGCGTGGTCGCGGGTGATCAGATCCTGGTCGTCGACGCGGTTGGCCCAGTCGGGGCTCGAGGCCCGCAGCTCGGGGGTGTCGACCGCCGGGTGCAGCACCACCTCGGTGACGCCCGGGCGCAGGTCCATGATCGCCCGCTCGATGGTCCGACGGCTGCCGACTCCGGCTGCGCTCAGCAGGAGGTGGTCGGGGAAGACGACGCCTTCGTCGGCGGCCAGCTGGCGGAACGGAAATCCGATGAGCCGCTCGGTCGAGGCTCCGGACAGCCGGATCGGCAGCCGGAACTCGACGGCGAGGTCGAGGTAGACGTCGAAGAACTCGGGCCGCAGCTGGACGGTACCCATGTGGCTGTCGAGGTGGCTGACGTCGAAGCCCCAGAGGATGGCCCGCTCGACCTGGGCGCGCAGCTCCCGGCGGACCTCGTCGAGGTCGGCGTGGTCCCAGACGTCCTCGAGGGTGCGGGGGAAGCCGCCGTCGCCGTCGAGGAGCGAGGGAGCTTGGGTGATCGGGCCCCAGCGGTAGTGCTCGAACTCGGCGTTGAGGGTGAGGTGGACGCCGACGTCCTCGCCCCGGTAGCGGGCGGCGGCGTCCCGCGCCCAGGGGCACGGGACCATGAGCGACGAGCTGGTGGCGATGCCCTCCCGCAACGACTCGTAGACGCCGATGTTGGCGGCGTAGGTCGAGCCGAGGTCGTCACAGTTGACGATGAGCAGCCGGTCGTCGGGACGGAAGCCGAGTCGCTCAGCGAGGGTCACCACGCCCGGCAATCTACCTGTCGCCCTGTGTCGTCAGAGATGTGGGCCCCTACCTATCGATCTGCGTCCCCAGAGCGGGGACGTCGACGGTGCCGGCGTTGCCGGCGGCGCACGGTGGGGCGTCAGAGCGGGACGTCGGCGCTGCCGCAGGCGCCCCAGAAGCCGGCCTTGGCGGCGCGGGCCCGGGATTCAGCGGCCTCCAACGGACCCTCCATGGCGGTGTTGGGCGGATACTCCTTGGCCTCGGCGAAGCCCTTGGCGACCATGTCCTCGTTGACGAACAAGTCGTCGCTCGCCCGGTAGACGTAGCCCAGCAGCCGGTTGTAGCGGTCCCGAGGCTCGACGTCGCGGGCGATCCGGATCGCCGTGCCCGGCGGCACCAGCTTGGTCAGCTGGGTCGTGGCCTCCTTGCCGAAGCACTCGTTGGGCCGATCGGTGGCGACGCTCTCCGGGGTGTCGATGCCGATCAGCCGCAGCTTCTCGTCGCCGCCGTCGAGCCGCACCACCATGGTGTCGCCGTCGACGATCCGTACGACCGACGCTGCGCCCGGGTCAGCTGTGGTCGGTGCGTCGTTGCCGGCGCCGTCGCCCCTCTGTGCCATCAGCACGGCCAGGCCGACGACGAGCGCGACGACGGCAATGGTCGGGATGCGTTGTGTTGTGAATCGTCGCCGTCGCCCTCGTCGCCTTGCCATGCATGCTCACATCCCCCGCCTGAAGGGTTGTCAGACTGCTGAGCTGGTCTTATACCACCGAGGGCGACCTCCGGTGGCGTTCGCCACCACCCGGTGTCGCCGTTGGGGCTCAGACCCGCTCGAAGATGGTGCCCGTTCCGAGGCCCCCGCCGCAGCACATGGTGACGAGAGCCGTCGACCTGTCGGTGCGCTCGAGCTCGTGCAGCGCCTTCGTCATGAGGACTGCGCCGGTCCCGCCGAGCGGGTGGCCCAGGGCGATGGCGCCGCCGTTGGGGTTGGTCTTCTCGATGTCCGCACCGAGCTCACGTTGCCAGGCCAGGACCACCGAGGCGAAGGCCTCGTTGATCTCGACGACGTCGATGTCGTCGAGCGTCATACCGGTGCGGCCGAGCATGTGGCGGGTGGCGTCGATGGGGCCGGTCAGCATGAGCACCGGGTCGACCCCGACGTTGCAGGTGTCGAGTACCCGCGCCTTGGGCTTCAGGCCGAGCGCCTGGGCCTTCTCCGGTGTGGTCAGCAGCACAGCCGCCGCCCCGTCGCTGATCTGCGACGAGCTGCCCGCCGTGTGCACGCCATCCTCCCGCGCAACCGGCTTGAGCTTGGCCAGGCCCTCCAACGTGGTCTCGCGCATGCCCTCGTCGCGGGCGATGGTGCGGGTCTCGTCGGTCGGGGCACCCTCGTCGTCGAGCACCGGCGCCTCGACCGGCACGATCTGGGTGTCGAAGCGGCCTTCGGTCCATGCCTGGGCGGCCCGCTGCTGGGACAGGAGCCCGAACTCGTCGGTGTCCTGCCGAGTGATGCCCCACTTGGAGGCGATGCGCTCGGCGCCCTCGAACTGCGAGGTGAACTCGTACTGGCTGAAGTAGGTCTTGGGGATCGGGACCCCGAGGCCGAGCTTCTTCGACGAGTTCGACCCGATCGGTACCCGGGACATGACCTCGACCCCGCTGGCGATGGCCACGTCGACCACGCCGGCCGCCACGAGGGCGGTGGCCAGGTTGGTGGCCTGCTGCGACGAGCCGCACTGGGTGTCGACCGTGGTGACCGCCACCGACTGGGGGAGCCCGGCCGACAGCCATGCCGTCCGGCCGATGTTGAACGACTGCTCGCCCACCTGGCTGACGCACCCCGTGACCACCTGGCCGACCACCGAGGGATCGATGCCGGTGCGCTGCACCAGCTCGGTCAGCGGCTTGCCCAACAGGTCGCCGGGATGGACCCCCGCCAGCCCGCCGCCACGGCGCCCGACAGGTGTGCGTACAGCTTCGATGATCACGACGTCGGCCATTACCGAACAGTAGGTGTTACGGCCTCCGGATACCGCAGTCGGAGTGCAAGCTTCGGCGCATCGACGGGTCGCTCGGAGCGGTGCCCGGGCACCACGGCCGGCAGCAGTCGCTAGTACCGACGGCCGCGGGACTTGTTGCCGCCGAACGCCTGCATCAGCAGCAGCAACGCCGAGGCGCCGATGAACGCCACCAGGATCGACGACCACTGCAGCTCGCTGAAGGCATCGGTGTCGCTGCCCGTCGCGAAGCGCCACAGGCCGCCACCGATCAGGGCACCGAGGATGCCGACGACGATGGTGCCGAGGCAGCCCTTCTTCTCGGCGCCTGTTGCCACGCGGGCCAGCCCACCGGCCACGAACCCGACGATCAGCCATGCGAGGACGCTCACCGGCCGGAACGCTACCGGTGAACACCCCACCAACGGCGGAGGGGTTCCCTCGACGCCGCCGTCGAGGGGGAGAGCGGGCGTGGCATGGATGGGGTTTGGGGTGGGTGGGGTGGCGGGGGAGGGACGGGGCCTGAGGGGAGGGGGTCATGCGGCGGAGCGGTTCTGGTGGGCGCGGATGTGGGAGTGGGAGTGGGAGCTATGGGCTGCTGGCGGGCGGGGCGGGCGGTCGGGGGTCAGGCGGGCCCTGAGGAGGGCGGCGCGGGCCTGGGCCAGGCCGCGGCGGCCGACCTCGCGGGTCTCGGCGTCGATCCGCCAGCTGCGGACCTGGTCATCGGGGGTGAGGAGATGGAGTTGGTGGTTCATGGGGCCATCATCCGCAGGGGGTGTGACAGTTAAGGGGCTGCGGGAAAAGATCTCGGCGGAAAATCGGCGGAAAGAGGAGATGCGATGTTCCTGACGGCGAAGTGGCTGTTCGACGGCCGCACACCCGAGGCGTTCGAGGGCTGGGCGGTCGAGGTCGAGGGCAGCCGGATCGTGGCCGTCGGCCCGCGGCAGGAGCTGCTGCGACCAGGGGCGGAGGTCGTCGACCTCGGCGAGGCGACGCTGCTCCCGGGCTTCGTCGACGCCCACCAGCACCTCGCGTTCGACGCGTCGGACGACGCGGTCGGCCACCTGCAGGCAGCCGACGACGCGAGCCTCCTGGCCTGGATGCAGGACGCCGCCCAGCAGGCGCTCGCGGTCGGGGTCACCACCATCCGGGACCTCGGCGACCGGGGCTACCTGGCGCTCACCCTGCGGGACCGGCACCGCAGCCGCAGCGACGCCGACGACGACCACGACATCGGTCCCCGCATCGTCGCCTCCGGCCCACCGCTCACCGTCAGCGGCGGGCACTGCTGGTTCCTCGGCGGAGAGGCCGACGGCATCGACGGCGTGCGCCAGGCCGTACGGGAGCGGGTGGCGCAGGGCGTCGACGTCGTCAAGATCATGGCGACCGGCGGCAACCTGACCCCCACTATCGGGCCGCACGAATCGCAGTACACCCAGGCCGAGATCTGCGCCGCCGCCGACGAGGCCCACGCCCACGGCCGCCCGTTGGCGGTGCACGCCCATGGCCCTCAGGGCATCGCCGACGCCCTGGCCGCCGGGGCCGACTCGATCGAGCACTGCTCGTTCTTCACCGCTGGGGGCGTCGACGCCGACCCCGCGGTCCTCGATCAGCTGGCCAGCAGCGGCATCGCGATCTCGATGACCGCAGCCGTCCGCCCCGGGGCCCAGTCGACGTTCCCGGCGATGCGCCGACGGCTCGCCGCCATCCAGGCCAACCATGCAGTCCTGCGGGCCGCGGGAGCGCGGATCGTGTGCAGCAGCGATGCCGGCATCACGCCGATCAAGCCCCACGACGTCCTCCCGCACGGTGTGTCCGCCTTCCTGCCGGCGATCGGCATGACCAACGCCGAAGCCCTGGTCGCGACCACCTCCGTCGCCGCCGCGGTGTGCGGTGTCGCGGACGTGGCCGGCACCCTCGAGGCCGGCAAGGACGCCGACGTGCTGGCCGTCGCGGGCAACCCCCTGGACGACCTCGCCGCCATCCACGACGTGGTGGCGGTCTTCGCCCGAGGCAGGCGAGCGCCCTCCGGCTGAGCAGGACCCAAGAGCCAGGAGCTCGGCGAGTAGCGAGCAATGAGGAGCGAGCCGACCCTCAGACCGGTGCGCCGGGCGCCACCAGCGGCCAGGGGCAGGTGCGTTCGGCAGCCAACGCCAGGTCGAGGAGGAGGGCGTCTTCGTGGTGGCGGGCCATCACTTGGAGGCCGACGGGGAGGTCGTCGACGGGGCTGATCGGGATCGAGATCGCCGGGTTGCCCACGATGTTGGCGGGGATCGTCAGCGCGCCGTTGTTCTCCGGGCCCACCTTCTGGCCGCCCACCCGGGTGTTCATCCCGACCTCGGCCGGGAACGCCACGTCGGGGTTGGTGGCGCTGAACACGAAGTCGACCTGGTCGAAGAGCTCGGCCATCCGCTCGTTGGCCTCGGTCCGCTGCTCCTCGACCCGGGCCGCCATCTCCAGGTTGTAGATCTGCTCGGCCAGCTCCAGCCCGAAGGCCATCTGGACGGTCAGGTCGTCCTTGCACCCCGGCCACAGGTCGCCCAGGCCGCGCCGCAGCTGGGCCATGTTGGACATCGCCCACTCCAGCCCCAGGCCCGGCAGCTGCACCGGCACGTCCACCAGCACCAACCCGCAGTCCCGCGCCAGGGCGGTGGTCGCCGAGACCACGGCAGCCTGCACCTCGTCCCGCACGACGGCGGAACCCAGGGTGGGCGCGATCACCGCCCGCTTGCCCCGCAGGTCGTAAGACCCCAGGTCCCGCTCCCAGCCCTCGATCCGAGGGAGGCTGTAGGGGTCCCGGGAGTCGAACCCGGCGCACACGTCGTACCAGCGGGCGACGTCGCGCACCGACCGGGCCAGGCACCCGACCACCACCGTCATCGGCGCGATCTCCGTGTGCGGCCCCCGAGGGATCCGCCCGGCCGTCCCCTTCATCCCCACCAGTCCCTGGAACCCGGCGGGGATGCGGATCGACCCACCGCCGTCGCCGCCGGTCGCGATCGGCACCAAGCCGCCGGCCACGGCGGCGGCGGACCCGCCCGACGAGCCGCCGGCGGTCCGCCCGTGCTGCCACGGGTTGTGGGTGACCCCGTGCGCCTTGGTGACGCTCACGTTGAGGCCACCGAACTCGCTGGCCGTCGTCAACCCCACCTTGGCCACCCCGGCGCCCTCGAGCCGGGACACCATCGTCGACGTCACGGTCGCCAGCCGGTCGGCGAACGCCAGGCTCGCCTCCGTCGACGGCCAGCCCGCCACCCGGTCGAGCTCCTTCACCGCCACCGGGAGGCCCCCGAACGGCAGCGAGACGTCCGCGGCTGAGGCCGCGGCGAGAGCGCCGTCCGGGTCGAGGTGACAGAAGGCGTTCAACGCGCTGTCGTCGATGGCCGCCAGCACCGCCTTCACCTCCTCCACCGGCGAGCGCTCCCCCGAGCGGAACGCATCGACCAACGAGCAGGCATCCCCCAGCCACGGACTGTCCGTCATGGCCCGTAGTCTGGCCGACCGTGGACGCACGCGACTGGTTGGGACTGCAGGCCACCCACAACCCCATGCGCTGGGTGCTCCCGATCACCCCGGGTGTCTCCACCGGCAAGGGCTTCCTGTTCGGGGGGTGCGCGCTGGGCGCGGCGGTCGCCGCCATGGAGGAGTCGACCGGTCGCCCGGTGATCTGGGCCACCGCCCAGTACCTGTCCTACGCCCACGTGCCTGCCATCCTCGACATCGACGTCACCGTCGCCGCCGCGGGTCACACCATCACCCAGGCCCGCGCGGTCGGGCATGTGGCCGACACCGAGATCGTCACCGTGAACGCCGCTCTCGGCACCCGGGAGCTGGAGGCGGAGGGCACCTGGGTCACCGCGCCCGAGGTGCCCCGCCCCGACGACTGCCCCGAGCGCACCTTCCCGAGCGACAGCACCGAGTCGATCCAGGACCGCCTCGACGTGCGCCTCGCCCACGCCCGGGGCTGGGAGGACGTCGAGGGCCACCCCATGCCCGAGGGCCGGTCGATGCTCTGGGCCCGGACCCCCGACGGGCTCGACTTCTCGGCGGGGGCCGGCCTCGCCATCCTCGGCGACTACGTGCCCTTCGGCATCCGCCAGGCGCTCGGCCGGATGGGCGGCGGCAACAGCCTCGACAACACGCTGCGGGTCTACCGCCTGGTCCCGACCGACTGGGTGCTGCTCGACATCCGGATCCACGGTGTCGCCAACGGCATCGGCCACGGCGTGGTGCACCTGTGGTCGGACGACGGCACGCTGCTGGCCACCGCCAGCCAGTCGGCCATCGTCCGGATCATGCCGGGCTTCTGAGCGCCCCGCTAGCCTGAATCCTGATCCACTAGGTCAGGTTTCAGGCGAAGGCAGGAGCAGGCGAATGGCGTCCATCATCGGCTTCCCCGACCCCGTCGACGAGGTGTCGGCCCGGCTCGTGGCCACCGGCGTGGTCGTGCTGACCGTGGCGACCATCGCGCTCGACCAGCCGTGGTTCATCCCCGTCCTCGCCTACGGCTTCCTCGCCCGGGTGGCGACCGGCCCGCGCCTCAGCCCGCTCGGCCTCCTGGTCACCCGGGTCGTGCGGCCGAGGCTCGACGTCGAGCCCCGCCTCATCCCCGGGCCGCCCAAGCGCTTCGCCCAGGCCGTGGGCGCCGCCTTCACGCTCACGGCAACCGTGCTGGCGTTGGGCTTCGGCGAGGTCGGCGCCGCGTACGTGGTGCTCGGCCTGCTGGTGGTGGCCGCCAGCCTCGAAGCCTTCGCCGGGTTCTGCCTCGGCTGCCAGGTGTTCGCCCTCCTCATGCGGGTCGGCGTCATCCCGGCCGAGGTGTGCGAACGCTGCGCAACCTGACCGGGTGTGCCAGCATCCCCGCCATGCAGCGCTACGGGATGACCATTCCATTCGACGGCGTGCCCTTGGGGGAGCAGCGCGACTGGATCGTCGAGCTGGCCGACCTCGGCTACACCGACGTCTGGTCCTCCGAGGCCAACGGGGCCGACGCCTTCACGCCGCTCACCCTGGCCTCGGTCTGGGCGCCGAGCCTGCGACTCGGCACAGCCATCGTCCCTGCCTACACCCGGGGGCCGGGCTGCCTGGCCCAGAGCGTCGGCTCGCTGGCCCAGGCCGCACCCGGCCGGCTGGCGCTGGGCGTCGGCACGTCGTCCAACGTCATCGTCGAGGGCTGGAACGGCATCCCGTTCGACAAGCCGTACCAGCGCACACGCGACGTCATCCGCTTCCTGCGGGCCGCGCTGGCCGGCGACAAGGTCAGCGAGGAGTACGAGACGTTCTCGGTCCGGGGCTTCCGCCTCGGGGTCCGACCGCCCGAGCCGGTCCCGATCCTGGTCGCGGCGCTGCGCGAGGGCATGCTGCGGCTGGCCGGCCGGGAGGGCGACGGCGCCATCGTGAACTGGCTGTCCGCCGACGACGTCGCCACCGTGGCGCCGATCGTGCACAAGGCGGCGCCCGACGGGGCGGCCCGCGAGGTGGTCGCCCGCATCTTCGTGGCGCCAACCGACGACGCCGAGACCGTGCGCTCGATGGCCCGCTTCGCCATCGCCGCCTACCTCAACGTGCCCGTCTACGCCGCCTTCCACGAGTGGCTTGGCCGGGGCGACGTGCTCGGCGACATGTGGCGCCTGTGGAAGGAGGGTGACCGCAAGGCCGCGCTGGCCGCCATCCCGGACCAGGTCGTCGACGACCTCATCGTGTGGGGCACCCCTGAGGCCTGCCGGGAGCACATCCAGCGCTACGTCGACAACGGCGTCACCACGCCGGCGCTCGCGCTGCTGCCCTTCGGCTACGACCAGCGCCAGGCGATCAGAGACCTCGCGCCCCGCTAGCGGGAGGCGAGCCAGGCCCGCCAGCCGCGGTGGGCGCTGATGTCCTCGGTGCCGTCGAGCGCAGCGGGCTCGCAGAGGAAGCCCTTGACCCCGGTGCCGTCGGCGAGCTGCACGGTGCCGATGGCCAGGGGCGGCGGTACCTCGGCGACGAACGACCCGAACGACTCGACGTCCAGCGACCAGACCTCGGCCTCGATGGCCACCCCGCCCTCGGCGACCCTGACCATCCCCGGCTTGGGTGGAACGGTGTCGAGGGCGTGGAGGCGGTAGACGGGCGCGGTGCGGGTGGCCTGCTCCAGGTAGGCGGCACGGTCCGTGAGCTGGTGGTTCAGCGGCAGCCCGCTCAGGTGGGCGCCGACGACGGCGAGCGACACCCGGGGCCCTGACAGCCGGGCTGCGAGCGCCGCGGCCAGCGCGTCGTGGCCTGCCGGGGCGAGCACGGTGACGCTGCCGGGCAGGCCGTCGGGCCGGCGGCCGAACGGGATCGTGACCCCGGACAGGTCGAGGAGGTTGACGCCGTTCGTCCAGCGCCCCAGCGCCGCGTTGGCGCCGATCGGGTCGGCCTCGACGGCGGCGATGGTCGGCAGGTCGTCGACGGTCGGGCACACGAGTGCGTCGATCCCGGTCGTCGCCCACAGCTCGGCCATCTCGACCTGGAGGTCGGCGAGGCGCTGCTGGTCGGCGAACAGGTCGGCGGCGCTGTACCCGTGGCCCCGCTCGACCACTTCCCGGACCACCGGGTGGACGGCATCGGGATCTGTCGCCAGCAGCGGACTGACGGTCAGGAGCCGCTCGGCCAGGAAGGCGCCCCCGTAGAGCAGCTCGCCGGCGGCGAGCAGCGGCGACACGTCGACCTCCACGACGTCCGCCCAGGTCGCGAGGGCCGTCGACTGCCCGAGTGGCACCCCGATCCGGGGCCGTGGCGGGATCGCGATCGTCGGCACGTCCGCCAGGACGTCCAGCACCACCGCGGCGTCGGCGACGGTGCGGGCGAAGACGGACACGCAGTCGATCGAGCGGCAGGCGGGTACCACGCCGTCGATGCTCACGAGACCGCGGGAGGGCTTCAGGCCCACGATGCCGTTGGCCGCCGCCGGCACCCGGCCCGAGCCCGCGGTGTCGGTGCCCAGGGCGAACGCGACCACGCCCTCGGCCACCGTGACTGCCGAGCCGGAGCTCGAGCCGCCCGAGATCAACGCCGGGTCGAGGACGCTGTGGGGCGTCCCGTAGGGCGAGCGGGTGCCGACCAGCCCGGTGGCGAACTGGTCGAGGTTGGTCTTGCCGATCAGCACCGCCCCGGCGTCGAGCAGTCGCTGCGCCGCGGGCGCCGAGCGATCCGGGGTGTACTCGAAGGCCGGGCAGGCCGCGGTCGTCGGCAGGCCGGCGACGTCGATGTTGTCCTTCACCGCGAACGGCACGCCCCAGAGCGGCCGGTCGCCCGGCCCCTCCGCCTCGAGCGCCGCGGCCCGGTCCAGCGCCTCCTCTGACGGCACGACGGTGATCCACGACGCCGCCTGACCCGCGGCCAGGCGCTCGTAGGCCGCGGTCACCGCCGCGACAGGGGACGAGGGGACCAGCGTCATCGGGGCATCACCACCGCCAGGACCCGGCCGGGGGCGACCAGCTCGCCGGGCTCGCAGCACACCTCGATCACCGCACCCGGCGCGGGCGCCCGTATGACGGTCTCGGTCTTCATCGCCTCCAGGACGACCAGCGGCTCGCCGCCGTCGAGGCGGTCGCCGGCCGCCACGGCCACCGACCACACCCGCGCGGCCAGCGGGGCGGTCACCGCCCAGGCCCCCTCCGGGATGTCGACGTCTGGTCCGGCCGTCGGCGCCGACAGCAGGTTCCGCTCGATGGCGTCGGCCGCCGCCAGCTCGCCCCGGGCGGCCCAGTCCTCGCGCTCGGCGTCGAAGGCCGCTCGCTGGCGGCGCCGGAACGCCTCGGTCTCGTCGGCGATCGACGCCAGGTACTCGTGGTGCTCGGCGACCGACAGCGTCCCTTCGGTGATCTCGGGCGACCAGCGGCCTGCGGCGCACGCTGCCCGCAGCTCCAGCAGCTCGTCGGCCGAGACCGGGTGGAAGCGCAGCCGGTCGAAGAACCGCAGCAGCCACGGCGTCGCTCCGTCCCGGGGCCAGCGCTGCCACATCTGGGTCGTGCGGCCGATGAACTGGTAGCCGCCCGGGCCCTCCATCCCGTAGACGCACAAGTAGGCACCGCCGATGCCGACCGCGTTCTCGGGCGTCCACGTCCGGGCCGGGTTGTACTTGGTTGTCACCAGCCGGTGGCGGGGATCGAGCGGAGTCGCCACGGGGGCGCCGAGGTACACGTCGCCGAGGCCGTAGACCACGTAGTCGGCGGCGAAGGCGATGGCCCGCACGTCGTCGGTGCCGTCGAGCCCGTTGACCCGGCGGATGAACTCGAGGTTGCTCGGGCACCAGGGGGCGTCGTCCCGCACCGACCGCATGTAGATGTCGATGGCCTTGCGGACGGCGGGGTCGTCCCACGACAGCGGCAGGTGGACGACCCGGCTGGGCAGGACGACGTCGGCGACCGGCGGGAGCTCGGCGTCGGCCCGGCGGACCAGGTCGAGGGCCTGCTCGACGGTCAAGCGGTCGCCGTCGACCTGGACCTGCAGCGAACGGATGCCGGGGGTCAGGTCGAGCACCCCGGCGACCTGTTCCTCGGCGAACCAGTCGGCCAGCTGCTGGGCGCGGACCCGCAGGTCGATGTCGAGGACGGGCGGGCCGACCTCGACCAGCAGGTGGCGGTCGCCGCTGCGCCGGAAGGTGAGCTGGGGCCGGGGCGCCTGGCCCGCGCGGGGCTCGGTCCGGGCCAGGACCGTCGGAGCCGGCGGCTGTTCGGCGGGGACGAGGCGGACCCGGTCGCCGGCCCGGAGCTGGCCGAGCTTCCACAGCTCGGCGTCGACGATCGTCGCCGGGCAGACGAACCCGCCGAGGCTGGGGCCGTCAGGGCCGAGGATGACCGGCATGTCGCCCGTGAAGTCGACCGTGCCGACGGCGTAGGCGTTGTCGTGGATGTTGGAGGGGTGGAGGCCGGCCTCGCCGCCGTCGGGCCGGGCCCAGGTCAGTCGGGGGCCGACGAGCCGGACGCCGGTGCGGGCCGAGTTGTAGTGGACCTCCCAGTCGGTGCCGTAGAGCAGGTCGACGTCGTCCTCGGTGAGGTAGTCGGGGGCCGCGTGGGGGCCGTTGCGGACGGTGAGCGCCCAGCGGTCGGTGAGGTCGGGGCACTGGTCGCGGGGGAGCGGCGCGGTGGCGGCCGGGGTCGACGGCTCGGGACCGAGCCGGAGGAGGTCGCCGGCGTGCAGCGCCCGGCCGGCGTGGCCGCCGAACCCACCGAGGTCGAACGTGGTCCGGCTGCTTAGCACCTCGGGAACGTCGATGCCGCCCCGCACCAGCAGGTACCCCCGTGCCCCGGCCCCGACGACGGTCCCCATCCTCAGCACTGTCCCCGCCGGCACCTCGACGGGCTCCCACAGCGGTAGCTCGACGCCTTCGATCTCAGGGGAGAGGTTGGCGCCGGTGAGGGCGATCACGGCGGGGCGGTGGAAGCGGAGGACCGGGCCGGCGTTGGTCAGCTCCAGGCCGGCGGCATCGGCGGGGTTGCCGACGAGCTCGTTGCCGAGGCGGAAGGACAGGTCGTCCATCGGGCCGCTCGGGGGGACGCCCACCGACCAGTAGCCGATGCGGCCGGGGTGCGACACCACCAGCGCCTGGCCGCCCCGGGCGGCGCCGCTGTCGAGCACCTCGACCGCGTCAGGGCTGAACGGGAGCTCTTTCACCAGCGACGTCGTGGCGACGCCTGACGCGAACGCCGGCGCCGCCAGGATCGCCCGGAGGTGCTCGACGTTGGTCTCGATGCCGTCGACCCGAAGCTCGGCGAGCGCAGCGTCGAGTCGGGCGAGCGCGGCGGCGCGGTCCGGCCCATGGGCCAGCACCTTCAAGAGCAGCGGGTCGTAGAACGGGCTCACCTCGGTGCCGGACTCGACCCAGCCGTCGATCCGCACCCCAGGATCCGAGGGCAATCGCAAGCGGGTGATCCGCCCCGGGCTCGGCTGGAACCCGAGCAACGGGCTCTCGGCGTACACCCGCGCCTCGACGGCGTGGCCCGACGCCGCCGGTAGCGCCGAGTCGAACATCGACGTGTCGCCCGCGGCCAGCTGCACCATCCACGCCACGAGGTCGACGCCGTGGGTCAGCTCGGTCACCCCGTGCTCCACCTGCAAGCGGGTGTTGACCTCCAGGAAGTAGTGGGCGCCCGTGTCGGCGTCGACCACGAACTCGACGGTCCCCGCCGACCGGTAGGCGACCTCGGCCGCCAGCGCGGCGGCGTCGGCGAGCAAGGCCGACCGGGTGGCCTCGGGCAGCGAGGGCGCCGGCGTCTCTTCCACGACCTTCTGGTTGCGGCGCTGCACCGAGCAGTCACGCTCGCCCAGCACCAGCACCCGCCCGGCCCCGTCGCCGAACACCTGCACCTCGACGTGCCGGGCCCGGGGCAAGAACCGCTCCACGTACACGTCGGCCGACCCGAAGTTGGCCTCCGCCAGGTGCGTGACCTCGGCGTACGCGGTCGTCAGCTCAGCCGGCGAGGCGCACGCCCGGATCCCGATGCCCCCGCCCCCGGCGCTCGACTTGAGCATCACCGGGTAGCCGATGCGCTCGGCCGCCGCCAGCGCGGCCTCGAGGTCGTCGAGCAGGTCGCTACCCGGCAGCAACGGCACCCCGGCCGCCACCGCCAGCTTGCGGGCGAGGTGCTTCTCCCCGAAGTCCCGCAGCTGCTGGGGTGTCGGGCCGACGAACGCCAGCCCGGCGCCCTCCACGGCCGAGGCGAACGACGCCCGCTCCGAGAGCAGCCCGTACCCCGGGTGGATCGCCCCCGCCCCGAGGGCGAGCGCCACCTCCACGATCCAGTCGCCGAGCAGGTACGACTCGTCGGCCGGTGCCGGCCCCAGCCGCACGGCCACGTCGGCCTGGCCGACGTGGGCGGCGCCCTGGTCGACGTCCGAGTACACGGCCACGGCCGAAGACCCGAGGTCGTGCAGCGTCCGGATGATGCGGCACGCGATCTCGCCCCGGTTGGCCACGAGGACCCGGTCGAACGGCGGCACGGGCGGGCCGCTCACGGCCGGGTGACGACGACGCGGACGGGCGTGGGGTTGAAGGCGTTGCAGGGGTTGTTGATCTGGGGGCAGTTGGAGATGACGGCCAGCACCGGGCGCTCGGCCCGGAGCTCGACGTACTTGCCGGGCGCGGACAGCCCGTCGACGATCCCGAGCGCCCCGTCCGTCTCGACCGGCACGTTCATGAACCAGTTCACGTTGCTGACCAGGTCGCGCTTGCCCCGGCCGAGTGGTGACAGCGCCGTCAGGAAGTTGTCGACGCAGGCGTGTTGATGCTTGGTGTGGTGGCCGTACCGGACCGTGTTCGACTCGGGGGAGCAGGCGCCGCCGATGGTGTCGTGGCGTCCGACGGTGTCGTCGACGATCGTCAGGAGGGCCCCGCCCTCGCCGTCCCGCAGCACGCTGCCGGTGGTCAGGAAGATGTTGCGCTGCGCCGCGATGGTGACCAGGGCGTCGTAGCGGAGGTCGGGATCGACAGCGTCGTACACCAGGAAGTCGACGGCCTGGTTGCCTTCCAGGTCGACGATCCGCAGCGTGTCGCCGGTGGCCAGCTCGTGGCGCCACGGCGCCCGGGCGGCCACGACCTCGTCGAGCAGGACGGAGCTCATGACGTGACCCCCAGGGCCAGCAGCACGTCGTCGGTGTTCTCGAAGGCCCGCTGTGCCTCCGGCGATGCCGCCCGCGCCGAGTCGGAAGCCGCGGCCGGGGCGCCGTCCCGGGCGGTGAACCGGGCCAACCCCACCGGCGCCGAGGGCCGGTCGTCCACCGGGTGCGGCCCCACCGCCACCGTGACCAGGACGTCGAGCTCGGCCCGCAGCGTGAAGTGGGCGGGTGAGCCCGACGGAGTTCGGGGACCGAGCGTGCCGTCCGCCGCCACCGGCACCGACGAGAAGAGGTTCGCCGCGGGCGGGAGGTCCCGCCGGGTCAGGTCGTGCTTGGCGAGGCCCAGCAGCAGCCGGGGCCGGGCGTGCACCGGCGACGCCCCGCAGAGCAGGTCGAGGGCGCCGGTGCTGTCGGGCAGGATCGTGGTCAGCACCCGACCCATGTCCGACAGCAGCAGTGCTCCCGCCCCGAGGTAGGCGTTCCACTGCAGCTTCACCGTGTCGGCCACGTTGAGGCGCTCGGCGGGCCGGGCGGCGTGGTGCAGCACGAGGGTGACGTTGGTGTCGCCGTCGAGGTCGGCGATGCGGAGGTGCGTACCCCGGGGCAGGACCCGGGCGGCGTACCCGCCGGGGCCGAGCGTCTCGTCCCACACGACGTCCTCGCCGGCCAACCGGGCCGGGATCGTCGGCTGGGTCGCGGCCGTCGCGCCGGCCTGCGCACGGGCGTGCTCCCGGGCGAGCCCAACATTTTCTAAGGACATTCGGAAACCCTGCCCCGGTGACGCCTGGTCGTCAACCGTCCGCGGGCAGTGTTCACAGCACAGAAACACGCTGGTCCCGGAACGCCGCCAGGCCGGCCGACACCGGTAACGTCGCCGCCGTGAGCGCCCGTCCGACCGAGCACCGTCGCCCCGGTCGACCGCGCACGCGCCCCCGTCCCAGCCCCGAGTCGGACGCCCGCGCCGACATCGTCCAGGCCGCTGCCGAGCTGTTCGGCGAGCGGGGCGTGCACGGCGTGACGATGGCCGAGATCGCCGAGCGCGCCGGGCTGCAGCAGCCGTCGCTGTACTACTACTTCCGCTCCAAGCTCGACGTCCTGCACCACATCCTGGCCGACGTCAACCGCATCCCGCTCTCGATCGTCGAGCGGGCCCGGGAGGCCGACGGGCCGGTCGCCGTGCGCCTGTTCTGGCTCGTCTACCAGGACGTTCTTGCCCTCTGCCGGTTCCCGTTCGACATCAACGAGGTGCACCGGCTCTCGGCCGGCAACCCCGAGCTGTTCGACGGCTACTGGGTCGAGCGCCAACAGCTCAACGACGAGGTCGAGGCGTTGATCACAGAGGGCATCGCGGCGGGCGAGCTCCGTGACGTCGACCCCCGGTTGGCGGCGTTGATGCTGCTCGCCAACGACGAGGCGACGCAGAACTGGTACCGCCCAGTGGCCGGTCGACGACTCTCCGGGCGCACCGATCGAGCGCTCGGCGACTACTCGCCCGAAGAGATCGCGGACCAGACGGCCGAGGCCGCGCTGCGGCATCTCCTGGTCAGAGCCGCTTCCGTCGATGCGATCCGTGCTCGCGCCCTGACGATTTGAAAGGTGTGACAGACTGCCGACAGGCAACAGCAATCTGCTGTTGTTTCTAAGGACATTCGACAGAAACGGCGCGTCCCCTACGGTTCGTGCCTGTGCTGAGGACGATGCATAAGCGCTGGGGATTGCTGCTCGTGCCGCTGCTGCTCATTGCTGCGGTGGCCGCCTGTGGTGGGGATGACGACGACGACACGGCCGGAGGCGGCTCGTCGGGCAAGGACGATCCGATCACGATCGGATACAGCGCCTGGCCCGGCTGGTTCGTGTGGGCCGTCGCCGACAAGGAAGGGATCTTCGACGACGTCGGCGTGGACGTGGAGCTCAAGTACTTCGCCGACTACCTGACCTCGCTCGAGGCGATGTCGACCGGGAAGCTCGACGCCAACAGCCAAACGCTCAACGACACGTTGGTGTCGGTTTCGGCCGGGAGCGACCAGCGCATCGTCATCACCAACGACAACTCGGCGGGCAACGACGCCATCATCGTCGACAAGTCGATCAAGTCGATCGAGGACCTGAAGGGCAAGAAGATCGCCGCCGAGCTCGGCGTCGTAGACCACTTCCTGCTGCTCCAGGGCCTCGCCACCAAGGACATGACCGAGGACGACATCCAGTTCAGCGGGGTGCTCACCGCTGACGCGGCGGCCGCCTTCGCCAACGGCAAGTTCGACGGCGTCGGGGTGTTCGCCCCCTTCACCGTCGAGGCGCTGAAGCGGCCCGGCTCGCACGTGCTGTTCGACTCGTCCGACTTCCCCGGCACCATCCCGGACCACCTCGTCGTCACGCCGGACCTGGTCGAGGACCGGCCCGAGGACGTCCAGAAGCTCGTCGACGCCTGGTACGCCACGCTCGACTTCATCAAGGCCCACCCCGACGAGGCCCGCAAGACCATGGCCGAGGTCGCCGAGGTGTCCGAGGCCGAGTACAAGTCGTTCGAGGCCGGCACCCACCTCTTCACCGCCGAGGAAGCGCTGGCGGCGTTCGACGGCGACGAGTTGCCCGAGGGCCTCGAGCCCATGGCCGAGGAGATCAGCAAGTTCCTCGTCGACACCAAGCTCGCCGAGGAGGAGCCCGACCTGGACAAGGTCTTCGACAGTTCGTTCACGAAGGACTACCTCGACCGGAACGGCGGTGACTGACGTCAGTGGCTGACGCCATCGACGCGCCGGAGTCCACGGGTTTGGTTGTGGGGTTCGAAGCCTCGGCGGAAGCAGGCCCGTCGGGGCGCGGCCCGTCGGCCAAGCGCCCCAAGCGCCCGAAGCGGGCCAAGAAGGGCGAGGGGCGGGGGCGGCCGCCGTCGCTGCTGTTCGACCTCCGCAGCGAGCTGCCATCCCGCTGGCGTTGGGGCCTCGCCGCACTCGGGCTGGTGGGGGTCATGGCCCTGTGGCTCTGGGCTGCCAGCCGGCCGAGCGAGACGGTCATCGTCCCGTCCCCGGGGGAGACCCTGGGCGCGCTGCGCGACCTCTGGACCGAGGGCAAGCTCTGGGACGACCTGTCGGCGTCCGGCGGCCGGATCTTCTACGGCTACGCCATCTCGATGGCGATCGGGATCGTCGTCGGCGTGCTGATGGGGTCGCTGCAATCGGCCCAGTCGACGTTCGAGGCGCCGATCGCCTTCATGCGCTACGTGCCCGCCTCGGCGCTGACGCCGCTGATGCTGTCGTGGCTCGGCATCGGCGAGTCGCCCAAGATCACGCTGATCGTGCTGGGCACGGTGTTCTTCAACATCCTGATGGTCGCCGACGTGGCGCGGGGCGTCCCGCGGGAGCTGATCGAGGCCAGCTACACGCTGGGCGCCCGGCGGTCGACGGTGCTGGGGCGGGTGGTGTTCCGCCACTCGCTGCCCGGGATCATCGACGTCGCCCGCATCAACCTGGCGGCCGGCTGGTTGATGCTGGTGGTCGCCGAGCTGCTGGCGGCCGAGTCCGGCCTGGCGTTCCGGATGGTCAAGGTCCAGCGGGTGCACGGCTACGACACGATGTTCGCCGTCCTGCTGGTGTTCGGCGTCATCGGGGTGATCACCGACCTGGCGCTGCGCCTGCTGCGTGACGTCTCGTCGCCTTGGGCGAAAGGCTTTGAATGAGCGACGCCACGAAGCTCGTGGTCGAGTCGGTGTCGAAGACGTTCCCCGCCCGGCGGGGGAGCCCGGAGGTGCAGGCGCTGGTCGACGTGTCGCTGCAGGTCGAGCAGAGCGAGCTGGTGGCGCTGGTGGGGACGTCGGGCTGCGGCAAGTCGACGCTGCTCCGGATCGTCGCCGGCCTCGAGCGGGCCGACCGGGGCGAGGCGCTGGTCGACGGGGAGCGGATCATCGGCCCCGGACCCGACCGGGGGATGATCTTCCAGGGCTACTCCCTGTTCCCGTGGTTGTCCGTAACGGGGAACATCGCCTTCGGCCTGCAGCTGGCGGGGGTGTCGAAGAAGCAGCGTTCCGCCCGGATCGACGAGCTGCTCGGCGTCATGGGCCTGACCGAGCACGCCGACCGCCTGCCCCGCGAGCTGTCGGGCGGCATGCGCCAGCGGGTCGCCATCGCCCGGGCGCTGGCGCCGGAGCCCGACCTGCTGCTGCTCGACGAGCCGTTCGGCGCCCTCGACGCCCAGACCCGCCTCGCCATGCACGAGTTCCTGCGCTCGGTGTGGCGCCGTACGGGCGCGACGATCCTGCTGGTGACCCACGACGTCGACGAAGCCGTCTACCTGGCCCGCCGCATCTACATCATGCGCTCGGATCCCGGCCGCATCGTCGACGAGGTGACGTCACCGTTCGAGCCGGGCCTCGGCCCGGCCGTCAAGCGCTCCCAGAAGTTCCTCGACCTCCGCGACGAGGTCCACGCCGCCCTCGCGGCCCCGGTCTAGCCGGCGGCGGGGTTCAGGTATTCGGCGTCGACCGCGTCGCCCGTGAGGTCGTCGATCTCGGCGCGGAGGCGATCGGCGTGGGCCGTGGCGCCCTCGCCCTCCTTCACGGCCAGCGCGTAGGCGAGGACCAGGAGGTCGTGGTCCTCGGTGCCCTCCTCGGCGCCGGTGATCGCATCGGGCCGGGCCGCCATGGCCTGCTGGTCGAGCCACGTGCGGGGCGCGAGGTTGCCGGTGATGACGCCGAGGTCGTGGAACGTGGGCTCGGGCGTGCCGAACCACCGCTGCTGCCACCAGTGCCGGGTGCTCGGGTCGCGCCACGACAGGTAGCCGCCCTTGACGACCTCGAGCGGTCGGCTGATTGCGCCGGTGAAGCTGTAACGCACCCGACCGTTCGTGACGGGGTCGAAGAAGCTCGGGAGGTAGAAGTCGGACACCACGACGCCGTTGATCCGGTACGAGAACGGCACCGCTTCGCTGGCGTCGCAGACCTCGACGAGGTACTCGACCAGACCCTGGTCGGGCTTGATCGAGTCGGCCGCCTCCAGCCGGATGCCGAACGGGTCGGCCAGCATCTCGAGCGCCTCGTGGGAGGCGGTCAGCGTCCATCGGTTGGACGGCCTGATGAGCGCGTAGGGGGTGAAGTCCTGGTCGAGGTGGATCCCGGCTGCCCCCGCCGGCAGCTGGTCCCGGATGATCATGGGGTAGTAGGAGACGGGCACCTGATCGAGCGACTCGAAGGCGTCGACCGTGGCCGTGATCCCCCACGCGGGCGCGAAGTCCCGCAGGACCTGCACCTGGAGGGCGGCCGCCACCACCCCGAGCGCCGACGAGGGCACCTGTTCCGATTCCGACACGAGCGCGAGATGTTGAAGCGTCACGTTGCCGTCCCTTTCCGCCGTAGGTATGTGTCCTCCGGATAGTACGTGCAGCGCCCCGATGCGTGGGGGAGTCTGTCGAGCGTTGACCGCATAAGGCACGCGCCTTAGCATCGGCGCCGATGACAGGTCGGGGCGCCCGGGAGGCGATGATCGACGCGGCCGAGCGACTCGTCGCCGAGCGGGGCTTCGCCGCCTGCTCCCTCCGCGAGGTCCAGGCGCTGGCCGGGCAGCGCAACAAGTCCGCCGCCCACTACCACTTCGGGTCGCTGGCCGGGTTGGTCGAGGCCATCGTCGAGGCCCGGATGGCGCCGATCAACGCCCAGCGCCTCGCCATGATCGAGGCGCTCGACGCCGCCGGGCGGGGCGACGACCTCCGCGCCCTGGTCGAGGCCATGGTCGACCCGCTGGCCGACAACACGCTCGGCCGACCGGGCAGCGCGTACGCCCGCTTCCTCGCCCAGGTGCTGGCCGACCCCAAGATGTCGGTGGTCGTCGGCCGGCACCTGCAGGCCGAGAGCTTCCGGATCGTCCGGCAGCGCATCGCCGCCCACCCGTCCGTCGCCGACCTGCCGCCCGAGCTGCAGGCGGTGCGGGCCGAGCGGGTCATCGGCCTGGTCATCATCTCGCTGGCCGCGTGGGAGGACCTGCCGGGGACGTCGTCCGCCCGGGTCGGGGACCTGATCGACGCCTGCCTCGCCGTGCTGCGCGCGCCCGTCGGCGCCCGCACCCGTTCTGCGCTGGAGGAACCCGATGAGTGAGTACGTGCTGGAGATGTCCGACCGCCTGTGGCGGGGCGAGCTGTCGGTCACCGAGTCCCACCCGGTGGTGACCAACAACGAGCTGGACGAGGTCGCGCCCGGGACGGCGTTCATCCCGGCGTTCGGCAGCATCTGCGTCTTCGCGGTCGGCGACGAGCTGCTGCTCGTCGACACCGGCAACCGGTTCCTCGCCCGCCGCAACTTCGAGCGGGTCCGGGGTTGGTCGACGGCGCCGGTGCGAACTGTCGTCTACACGCACGGGCACATCGACCACGTCTTCGGGCTGGCGCCCTTCGAGGCCGAGGCCGAGGACCGGGGGTGGGCGCCGCCCCACGTCGTCGCCCACCGCGACCTGCCCAAGCGCTTCGACCGCTACAAGCTGACCGCCGGCTACAACGGCGTCATCAACGCCCGGCAGTTCAAGATGGGCAGCTTCGAGTGGCCGGTCGACTACCGCTACCCCGACGAGACCTACGACGACCTGCTCGACCTCGACGTCGGCGGCGAGCGCTTCGAGCTGCACCACGCCCTCGGCGAGACCGACGACCACACGTGGACCTGGGTGCCGTCGCGCCGGACGCTGGCGGTCGGCGACATGTTCATCTGGGCCAGCCCCAACTGCGGCAACCCCCAGAAGGTGCAGCGCTACCCCCGGGAGTGGGCGCTCGCGCTGCGGGAGATGGCGGCGCTGTCGCCGTCCCCGGAGCTGCTGCTGCCGGGCCATGGCTGGCCGATCGCGGGTGCCGACCGGGTGCGGGAGGCCCTCACAGACACGGCCGACCTGCTGGACAGCCTCGTCGCCCAGACGCTGGCGTTGATGAACGAGGGCGCCCGGCTGGAGGAGATCCTGCGGACCGTTGCCCCGCCCGCCGAGCTGCTGGAGCGGCCCTACCTGCGACCGATCTACGACGAGCCCGAGTTCGTCGTCCGCAACCTGTGGCGGCTGTACGGCGGCTGGTACGACGGCAACCCGGCCAACCTCAAGCCCGCGGGCGAGGCCGAGCTGGCGTCGGAGCTGGCGGCACTGGCCGGCGGGGCGTCGAAGCTGGCCGATCGGGCATCGGCGCTGGCGGCAGCGGGCTCGCTGCGGCTGGCCGGCCACCTGGCCGAGTTGGCAGCCCTGGCGGCGCCCGACGACCCCGGCGTCCACGCCACCCGCGCCGAGGTCTTCGCCCAGCGAGCCGGCACCGAGCTGTCGACGATGTCCAAGGGCGTGTTCTCCTGGGCGGCCGAGGAGTCGAAGGCCCGTTCAGGCGGTGCCTAGGAGCTCGCCGAGGCGCCGGGTCACGGGCCAGGCGCCGGCCGACGTGTTGGCGAGAACGGTGTGGGTGAGGTCGCCGGCGGGGTCGTGGACCGTGCGAAACGACACGCCGGCGTCGTAGCCCTCCAACATCACGGCATCACCGGTCGGGTGGAGCCAGAAGCCGAGGCCGTAGCGCATCGACTCCTTCGGAACGTCGCTGCGGGGGCGGACCATCTCGGCCACCCAGCCGGGCGCCACGACCCGGCCGGCGAAGAACGCCTGCCAGAGTGCGTGGATGTCGGCCGCGGTCGAGAAGACACCGCCGTCGCCGTTGCCCCGCACCGGCAGGTGGAGGACGTTGGTGCGCAGGCCCTCGGCGTCGAGGTAGCCGAACGCCGCGTCACCGGGCAGCTCGTCGGAGCGGAGGAAGGCGGTCGCCGTCATCCCTGCCGGGGCACACACCCGCTGCTCCACCAGCTGGTGGTACGGGATGCCGCTGGCGCGCTCGGCGACGAGAGCCAGCACCACGTAGCCGCCGTTGTTGTAGGCGAAGCGCTCGCCGGGGACGGCGACGGCGGGGTGGTCGTCGAGCACCGGGAGGAAGTCCTCGGGCCCTGCCAGGCGATGGACCGGCACGGGCAGCACGTAGTCGTCGATCTCGCCGCCCGCCTTCTCGTCGAGGTAGTCGCCGATGCCCGACCGGTGCGCCAGCAGGTGCTCGACGGTGACGTCGTCGGGGACGAGCGGCAGGTCGCGGCGAAGGAACGCCCGCGCGGGCGTGTCGAGGGCCAGGACGCCGTCCTCGATCAGCCGCACGACGGCCAACGCCGTCAGCCCCTTGCCGCCGCTGGCGATCCCGAACCGGGTGTCGACGGTGTTGGCGACGCCGATGTCCCGCCGCGCCAGCCCGTAGGCCGCGGCCAGCAGGGTCTCGCCACCCCGATCGACTCGCACGACACCCGAGAACCCGTTCTCGGCGGCGATGGCGTCGACCGCCGCAGTCAGCTCGTCCATTCAGCGCTCGCGTCGGCCAGGGCGGCGGCGGCGGCGAGATGGGCGGACAGCTCGGAGACGGGGGTGCGGGCGTTGAGGCCGCTGGTGGAGGGCATCACGTATACGGGGGTGTCGCCGATCGGGGTTGGTTGGGGGCCGGGCTGGGCCTTGCGGTCGACTGCGGCACGCCAGCCGGCGAGGCCGACGAAGCAGATCGCCCCCGGCTGCAGCCAGCGGACCAGGGCCTCGACCCGTTCCAGGCCGGTGACGTACTCGGCCGGGTCGAGCTCGTCGGCCCGGTTGGTGGCCCGCTTGACGATGTCGGTCATGCCGATGCCGTCGATCCGCAGCGCCCGGGTCGGGTCGCGATCGATCGACACGATCCCCGCCGCGAGCGCCGCCGGCCAGTAGCGGTTGCCGGGCCGGGCGAAGCCGATGCCGGCGTCGGCGGCGTACAGGGACGGGTTCAGGCCGCAGATCAGCAGCCGCATCCCGGGCCCGATGGTGTCGGCCAGGGTGCGCAGCCGCCGGGCCCGGATGGCGAAGCGGTCGTGGTCGTCGCCCGGCCCGGCCGTGCCGCGGTCGACGTCGAGGACCTCGAAGCCGGCCCCGACCAGCAACCGGCTCAGGATGTCGGGCTCCCACCAGGTGAAGAGGCGGCCGGGGAAGTCGTCGTCGGTGCCGGTGACGTCGGCGCCCTGGCCCCGGAACAGGGTGATGTCGACCACCCCGTCGACCGGCACGGCGCGGTGCATCTCGGCCAGCGTCATCGGCATCTGCGCGGCCGGCAGGTGCTGCAGCGACTTGCTGGCCCAGACCCCGCCGAGGCTTCCTCGCCGGACGGGGAGGGCCTCGGCGTCACACACCACCGCGGCGACGCCCGGCTCACCGTGCCGGCGCCGGGCCTCGGCCACCATGGCGACGGCCGGATCGGCGGCGACGACCGGTCGTCCCAGGAACGGCAGGTAGTGCCCCGGGCCGCTCCCGAGGTCGAGCCGCCACGTCCCTGCGGCGACCGCCCCGGCGAAGTCCTCGGCCCGAGCGGGCTGATAGGCCCGCCGCGACGTGGCGTAGTCGACCGCGCCCGTCTCGTAGATCGCCACCGTGTCCCGGTCCACTTCGGCAAGCTACCGGCGCCCGCCCCCTGCCCGAGCTGTCCGGCGGCGAGCCGGGGAGCCGGCAGCCGGCGACGTCTCCCAGAGGCTGAGCTGGGACTGGGACGCGGTGGCTTCGACGAGTTGCCAGCGGAGGCGGCCCTTGCGGTCGGGGCGCTTGGCTTCGAGGCGGGAGGCCACGATCGACCGGGCGCCGCCGTCCTGATCGCGCACGGCCACGCTGCCGTCGGTCTCCCGGCCCAGCACCACACCCGATTGCCAGTGCCCGCCGTCGCGGCGGCGCCACCGCACCGGCTCGCCGGCCTGCAGGCCGAGCGGCGTGAGAGCGGTGGGGTCAGCGTTCATCCGGCTCTCCCGGCGCCCCGTCCTCGGCGGACACCAGGCGCCGCATCCCCGCCAGCCAGCGGTCGTGGTCCGACGCCCGCCGCACCTCGTAGGCCGCGACCTCGGGGTGGGGGAGGATCAGGAACCGCTCGTCCCGCAGCCCCTCGACCACGGCGTCGGCCACCTCCTCGGCGGACAGGATGCCCCGCACGGCCGCGGCCCGGGCGCCCGCGGTGACCGGGCCGTCGCCCGTGGCGCCGATCATCGGCGTGTCCACGGCCATGGGGCACAGGCACGACACCCTGATGCCGGTGTCGGCGTACGTGATCGCCAGCCACTCGGCCAGCGCCACCGCGGCGTGCTTGGTGACGGAGTACGGGGCATCGCCCGGCTGGCTCAGCAACCCCGCCGCCGACGCGGTGTTGAGCAGGTAGCCGCCGCCCCGGGCCTGCATCCGGGGCACCAGTGTCCGGGCCGCGTACACGTGGGCCATGAGGTTGACCGACCACGTCAGCGACCAGGCGGTGTCCGGCGCCTCGATGCCGAGACCGCTGAGGATCCCGGCGTTGGATGCGAACAGGTCGATGGGGCCGACCTCGGCCTCGATGCGGTCGACGAGCGCGACGATGTCGGCCTCGGCGGTGACGTCGACCTGGTGGGGGATGCCCCGCTCACCGATGGCCGCGGCGGTGACCGCGGCACCGTCGGCGTCTCGGTCGGCGACCACGACCGCCCGGGCGCCCTCGGCCGCGAACCGGAGGCACAGCGCCCGGCCGATGCCGCTCGCTCCTCCCGTGACCACGCAGATGCGATCCGCGAGCTCCATGGACGCCTAGCGTACGCCAGTTCGTATCGCCCGTCAGGCGATCAGCACGCTCAGGAGACCGCGGCCCGGATCGTCAGCTCGGCCGAGGCGCGGCGGTCGGCACCCCACGGCAGCGGCATCAGCACCGGCACGTCGACCCCGGCATCGGCGTAGGCCTGCATGGTGTCCCGGACCGTGTCCTCGTCGCCCATGACGTCGATGGCGTCGACCATGCGGTCGCTGACCGCGGCCAGCGCTCCCGTCCGGTCGCCGGCGCCATGGTGCTCCCGGATGGCGTCGACCTCGTCGCCGAAGCCGGCCCGCCGGAAGTTGTTGGCGTAGCTGTCGACCACTGCGTAGGAGAAGAGGTCCCGGCGGGCCAGGTCGACGCCCTCCTCCCGGGCGCACACCCCGGCGTGGACGTAGGCGTAGATGATGGCGTCGCCGCCCTCCCGCACCCGCTCGACCGACCACGGCACGTGCGACGCCGGCAGGTAGTTGAGGAGCACGCCGTCGGCGAGCTCGCCCGCGAGCCGCAGCATCTTGGGGTTCAGGGCGCCGACGACGATGCGGGGCCGCCGCTCGCCCAGCCGCACCCCGAGGCGGAAGCCCTTGACCTGGTAGAAGTCGCCGGCGAAGTCGACCTTCTCGCCCGACAGGCACAGCCGCAGGAGCGTGACGTACTCCCGCACCTGGACCAACGGGTCACCGCCGTACGGGACGCCGTGCCAGCGCTGGGTGACCACGGGCGACGAGATGCCGACGCCCAGCAGGATGTCCCGCTCGGGCTGCAGCGCCTGCAGGGTGGCCCCGGCCATGGCCACCACCATCGGTGTTCGCAGCTGCAGCGCCAGCACGCCGGTCCCGAGATCGAGGTCGGGCGCCGCCGCGCCGACCGCGCCGAGCAGCGAGAACGCCTCCGGCCCCGTGGTCTCGGCGGTCCAGAAGCTGCGGTAGCCGAGCTCCGACGCCAGCTTGCCCGTCTGCACCGCCAGGTCCGGCCCCAGTGTCATCAAGGAGGCGAACGTGACCCCCGCGTTCGAAACACCCATACCGGACGAAGTTAGCCACAGGTCGTAGCATCGGCCGCTATGGACATGACGGTCGCCGAGGCGCGCGTTCTCGGATGCCTGGTCGAAGCCCAGGTGTTGAACCCGGATGTCTACGCGGTCACGCTCGACGAGTTGCGCTTCTCGTGCAACCAGACCACCGGTCGTGACCCGGTCATGATGCTCGACGACCGCACGGTCGAGGACACGCTGCTGGTGCTGCGCTCCCGGGGCCTGGTGCGCTTCGTGGTGGCCAGCCGGGCCGTCGCCGGTCCGACCACGTACCGTCACCGCGCCGACGAGCGTTGGCGCCTCGGCCCACCCGAGCTGGCGGTGCTGTCGGTCCTGCTGCTGCGGGGCCCGCAGACCGTAGAGCAGGTGTGGGCGCTGCTCAGCGAGCCGGGGTTCGCCGGCTCGCGCACCGAGGTCGAGGCGGCGCTCGACACCTTGGGCGGCCGCACCCCGCATCCGCTGGCCCGCCGGCTGAGCCCGCCGGCCGGGTCCCGCGACGTCATGTGGGTCGAGGCCCTCACCGCCTGGTCCCGCCCCGAGGGCCAGGGCCCGCCGGTCAACGCTCTGTCGGCGGGCCGTTCGGCGCAGGGCCCCAGCCGCCCGGGGCCGAGCATGACCGAGATCGCCGACCGCCTCACCAACATCGAGCGCCGCCTGGCCGGCATCGAAGCCGCCCTGCTGGCCCTCCGCCCCGGCGGCAACCCGGGATCGCAGGGCCCCAAGGCCGTGTCCGGGCCCGCGCCGGCGCCCGCCCCCAGCCGTCAGTACTGATCGAAGCGCTGGAGGGTGTAGGCGACCGGCTCGGCGAGCGGCTCGACGGGGCGGACCACCACCGACAGGCCGGTGCCAGTGGTGCACGCCGGGCCGGGTGCGACCGTGACCCCGCCGGGCTTCTCGCGGGTGGCGACGGCGTTCGCCAGCACGTCCGAGCCGGCTCGCACCTCGATCCGCAGCGGCTCGCTGGTCGGTGACGACAGCGTGAGCGCCACCGCAACCCGGCCCGGGCAGCGGTCCGAGGCCACGGGCAGGGCGTACGTCTGCGCCGCGCCCTGCGGCGCGAGCGTGGCGTCGAGGCGGGACTCCAGCTGCGGCACCCGGGGCTCCCCCGAGACGGGCGGCTCCTCGGCGCTGCCGTCCGCGTCGGCATCGGTGTCCTCGGGGAGGGTCGACTCGACGACCTTGCCGGACGGCGTCTCGCTGCTGGCGTCCTTGCGCAGCATCCCGAACAGCGCCCCGACGATGATCGCGATCACCGCCGCCAGGATCCACCAGCCCGTCCGCCCGCTCACCGGCGAGCGCCGGGGCGGCGTGGCGTAGCCCGCCAGAAGGGTGGCCGCGGTCGGTCGGCGCTCGGGCCGGGGGTCGAGCATGGCGCCCAACCGCCGGCGCAGCGGCTTCGGCAGGGTCTTGGGCAGGCGCTCGACCTTGCCGCTGGCGGCTCGCACCATCAGCAGACCGGGGTCGCCGGTGCCGAACGGGCCGTTGCCGGTGGCGGCGTACAGCAGGGTGGCGCCGAGGGCGAAGATGTCGCTGGCCGGGGTCAACGGCTCGTCCCGGGCCTGCTCGGGCGGCATGAACCCGGGCGTGCCGACCACCATGCCGGCCACGGTCAGGCCGTGGGTCTGGTCCCAGCTGTGGGCGAGGCCGAAGTCGGCGAGGTAGGGCTCGGCGTGCTCGTCGTAGAGGACGTTGCCGGGCTTCACGTCCCGGTGGATGATGCCCTGGTGGTGGGCCTCGGCCAGCCCGCCGAGCAGCCGGTGGGCGAGGCGGTCGATCTCGTCCGGCGGCGCCGGGCCGTGCTGGGCGACGCGGTCGGACAGGTTGCCGCCGGCGAGGTACGGCATGACCAGGACGATGTCGTCGCCCTCCTCGACGACGTCCAGCAGCCGCACCACGTTGGGGTGGTGGAGCCGGCGCAGGACCTCGGCCTCGCGCAGCAGCCGGTGTCGCGAGCGCAGGACCTCGGCGGCCGAGCCGGTCAGGGTCAGCCGCTTCAGGGCGACCTGGTTCCCGCCCTGGTCGCGCGCCAGATCGACGACGCCCATCCCCCCACGGCCCAACCGGGCGACCGGCTCGTAGTCCACCAGAGGACGAGATTATGGGACGCCGAGATGGAGGCTGCTTCAGACGCTCCTTCAACGGACTGTCGTCCTGGCGTCACATATGACCGGTATGGTGGGCGACGTGACCGAGTCCCGTGCGCATGACGAGGCGATCAACGAGGCCCTTGCCATCATTGACAAGGGCCTTGGTGACCTGCTCCATCGTGAGTTGGTCTCCACCAACGAGGTCGCGGACCTCCTTCTCGACGTGCGAACCCTGCTTTCGACACCAGGCCCCGAGCACGAGGGCGACGAGGTCGTCGTCGCCAGCTGAGGCCCTGACCACGGGCTCGGCGGGCAGGCCGGGCCCGTCTTCGTGGCGTTCACGGTCAGCTGGAGCTTCCATTCAGCAAAATTGCGCGCGGGCGTCCACCGGGTCGACGGGGATGCGCAGCGACGTGCGCTTCACGGATCCGACGAGGTTCCGCGCGAAGCGTCCCGGCGTGAGCGGCTGGTCCACCGAGTCGACCAGCTCGGCGAGGTCACCGCAGTGCAATGCGTCACGCGCGGCCCGCATGGCGGGCGACAGCTGGCCGCGGCCGTAGCGGGCGACGGTCCACGACCACGGCAGCGGCTTCTCGTGGCCTGACCGGCCGACCCGCCCGGGCTCGAGGTGGGCGCCGACCGGGTCCACCAGGCTCTGGCTGTCGACGATGTGCACGTCCCAGAGCCGGTTGCTGACCATGCCGATGGCGCCGATGACGAACAGCCGCTCGCGGGCCGGTGCCCAGCGGAAGTTCGTGGGGTCGAAGAGGCCGTCCTCGTCGGGCAGCGCCGCTGCTGCCTGGATGAAGGCGCTGGTCCGGTAGTCCCCGATGGTGATCGGGTGGGCGTGGCCGTTGGACGCTGCCACCCAGGCCTCGCGCTCGTCGGTGACCAGGATCTTCACGAAGGCGTTGTCGGTCTCGAAGCGCCGGAAGCCGCCGACCACCACCAGCACCACGGCCAGGCCCGTGAGCGGCGCCCACGCGAGCCAGCGCCAGTGCTCCCGGGTGGGCAGCGGCAGCGCGGCGACTGGGCAGAGCAGGGCGAACGTGGCCGGCAGCAGCAGGCGGGCGTACATGAAGTCGCCGCCCACCCGGGTGACGTACCCGGCGTGCAGGAGCGCCGCGACCACCGGCGCTGCGGCCACGACGTGGTGGCGGGCGCTCGCCCCGGCCCGCCAGGCGAGCACGGCGAACGCGACGGCCAGCAGCACCACCGCCCGCTGCAGCCAGGTCGCCCCGAGGTAGAGGTCCGCGTAGAGGCGGCCTCGGCCCCACAGGTCGCGGCCGGCCTCCTTGGTCACTGCGGTGTTGGGCACGAGCAGGCCGTAGTAGCCCATGCGGAAGACCTGGTAGGCGGTCGGCAGGGCCAGGCCGAGGCCCAGCGCAACTGCGCAAGTTCGG
>Ga0075421_100000018_pt1 | contig 119251 bp, 107 predicted proteins | sample SoiMetdeltSBSDD5_FD_75292 | JGI IMG/M metagenome (GOLD analysis project Ga0075421, IMG submission 75292) | Bulk soil microbial communities from a Populus tree surrounding site in Tennessee, USA - Soil MetaG P. deltoides SBSDD5 | ecosystem: Environmental > Terrestrial > Soil > Tree plantation... | reverse complement strand
GATCTGGAAGTGCGGGCGGGGGAAGTCCACGCGATCATGGGCCCCAATGGGTCCGGAAAGAGCACCCTGGCCAAAGCGCTGGCGGGGCACCCGAGCGTCGAGATCACCCAAGGTGAAATGATCTATCGAGGCCGGGATTTACGCGCCCTCAAACCCGAGGAGCGCGCGGGGCTGGGTCTTTTTTTGGGCTTTCAATACCCGGTCGAGATTCCCGGGGTTTCCAACCGCTATTTTCTGCGTGCGGCGCTGAACGCGGTGAAGCGACAGCGCGGCGAGTCGGAAGTGAGCGCGGTCGATTTCCTTGCCCTTTTAAAGAGCAAAGCCACCCTGCTCGATCTCGATGATGCGTTATTGACCCGTTCGGTAAATGAAGGGTTCTCGGGCGGAGAGAAAAAGCGGAGCGAAGTCCTGCAGATGGTGCTTCTCGATCCAATGCTTGCTGTGCTCGACGAAACCGACTCCGGACTCGATATCGACGCGTTGAAACTCGTCTCTCGCGGCATCAACGAGCAACGTCGGCCCGATCGCTCTCTCGTTCTCGTCACCCATTATCAGCGGTTGTTGAACTACATCGTGCCCGATTTCGTGCACGTGCTTTCGGCCGGCCGCATCGTGCGCCGGGGCGGAAAAGAGCTGGCGCTGGAGCTGGAAGCAGAGGGGTACGGCCCCTACGAAGAGAACCCGGAGCAACGCGTTCCCGCTCGCGGGCGGTGATGAGCATGGTCGCCGCCTCTTCAGTCACCCCGCCACTTCTCGCCCCTGTGGATCAGCTGCCCGAGCTGGGAGCCTCCTGGGCAAGTCGCTTGCGCGATGAGAATCGAGAGCGTTTTGCCCGGCTCGGCCTTCCGGCGGCGGATGACGAAGCCTGGCGATTCACGAACCTCAAACGGCTGCGTGGCGCGAGCTTTGCCTATGATCCGAATGTAGCCGCACCGCCGGCGCCGGAATTGCCGGGGTTGAACGTTCCCGAGTTCACGCTCGTCAATGGCCGGGCGGAGCTCGAACGCCTGGACGGTTTTCCGGGACTTCAGGTCACGTCGCTCGCCACGATACTGCGTCAGGAGCCTGATTCGATCAGCGCTACGCTTGGCGCAGGGGCGGATACCACGCGTCACCGGTTCGCCGCCCTCAATACGGCACATCTGGCGGACGGCGTTGTGGTTCGCGTGGAGCGAAACGCGCGGGCGAAGCTGCGGATTTTGATGACCGGCCCCGGGGCGGCTCATGCCGGTTATCCGCGCATTCTCATCTTGATCGAGGACGGGGCCGAGGCATTGGTGATTGAAGACCATGTGGGGGCGGAGGGGTTCACGTGCCCCGTCACTGAAGCACGCGTAGGTCAGAGCGGCGTCTTGCACCACGTTCGGCTCGACCGATCGGGCGGGATGGCAATGCATTTCGGCCTGGTTGCGGTCCACCAGGAACGGGACAGCCGCTACGTGAGCGATGTGATGGCGCTGGGATCACGTCTGTCGCGGCTGGATCTGGATGTCTCGCTGGCGGGGGAAGGCGCGGAGTGCGTACTGAATGGTCTTTACCTTCCGGTCGAGAGCCAGCACATGGACCATCACACCCGTGTGTCCCATGACGCGCCGCACACCACCTCTCGCGAGCTCTACAAGGGCGTCCTGGGCGGCAAAGGGAGCGCGGTTTTCAACGGCCGCATTGTGATCCACGAGGGAGCGATGGGGGTGGATGCGGGCCAGACGAACAACAACTTGCTCCTTTCCGATCAAGCGTTGGTCAACACCAATCCCGAGCTCGAGATTTTTGCCGACGACGTGAAAGCGCAGCACGGCGCTACAATTGGGCAGATCGAGGATGAGTCGCTCTTTTACTTGCGTTCGCGGGGAATCGAGGAAGGCGAGGCGCGTCGCTTGCTGATCGAAGGCTTTGCGGGCGTGATGATCGAAAAGATCGGGCTCGAGCCGGTAGAAGGCGTCGTGCGCGCGGAGCTAGCGAGGAGATTCTAGGATGAGCGACCTCGACGAGCTCTACCAGGAAGTCATCCTCGATCATTACCGGCGACCGCGTCATCATGGCGACCTGCCGGACGCGAATCGCAGCGCGGAGGGCTACAACCCACTTTGCGGCGACCGGCTTACCGTGTATCTCAAGGTGGAAGACGGCGTGGTCAAGGACGTGAGCTTTCAGGGCACCGGATGCGCCATTTCGCAGGCATCTGCGTCGGTCATGACGTCGGCCTTGACCGGGAAGACGCGAGCCGAGATCCAGGCCCTATTCGATCGGTTTCGGGACGTCGTGTTGGGAAAAGGAAGCCCGGACGATGCACTCGCTCTTGGTGAATTGGGCGCCATGCACGGGGTCAGCCAGTTTCCCACGCGCGTCAAATGCGCCACCTTGGCGTGGCACGCCGCGCTGGCGGCTCTGGATGGAAAGGATGCCCCGTCGGTATCCACGGAGTGATAGGAAAGCAGGTGGTGAACATGCAGCAAGACATCAAAGTGACCCGGGACGTGGAAGCGGTGCTCATTCCCGCGGGAAATCGAGTGTTGATACCCGAGGGCGTCACGGTGCGCGTCATGCAGTCCTTGGGTGGATCCCACACCGTGCTGACGCCTCACGGACAGCTCGCGCGGGTCTCGGGCAAGGACGCGGATGCGCTGGGAATGACGCCGGTTGCGGAGTCCGCCGCGACGAAAACTGCCTCTGATTCGGGCGTGAGTGAAGATGCGGTGCGCGAGGGCGTGATGGCGGAGCTGAAGCAAGTGTTCGACCCCGAGATCCCGGTCAACATTGTGGATTTGGGTCTCGTGTACGCGTGTGATCTGAAGCCGGCGGATGGCGGTGGTTACACGGTCGAAATCGAGATGACCATGACCGCTCCCGGTTGCGGGATGGGTGACGTGCTCAAGGTCGAAGCCGAAGACCGCGCGCGGAACGTATCGGGAGTAAAGGATGTCCACGTCGAGATCGTGTGGGAGCCCGCTTGGGACCAAACGCGCATGTCCGAAGCGGCACGTTTGGAGCTGGGGTTCGGGTAGGAAAATCGGACCTATCTGCAGAATTATTGGCAACTTACCCGCTATGGCGCCCCCCGTTATTTTTTGAGTAATTCGGCGCGCGATATCCGTCTAAACCATCACCAGTCTCTCGGTGCCGTACGAAGCTGGCGAGCATGCTTGGCAGTGGGATGGCCGGGACCAGGCGGGCGGCCGAATGAGGGCTGGCGTTTATTTCTTTGTTGTGCGGACTCGGGAGGCGACGTCTTCGGGGAAGATTGCGATTCTGCCTTAGGGTGGAAATTCTCCATCGTCCACTCGTTTTGAAACGAGTTGGCTCGCGAATCATTCTGCAATGATGTGCGACGCAGAGTTATTAGGCGGCGACCCCACGCTGCGCGGAGCACGAGTTCGTCTATCGCCTCATCCAAAAAAAATTTGAAAAATGGTCTTGACGCAATTTACTCAACACAATGCGAGTTGCGTGCCTCTTCGCGCAGAGCGTGCATGTAGAGTGCACTAGAGCCTCTCTGTCGAACGCTGAAGAGTGGAACCTTTGGAAAAAGAAATCGCCGCGAGTTGCGCGAGGAGAGCGCCTGTGATTGCGCCGGAAATCGCCGTGTTATAAAAGAAAGTACCCCGTCGCAACGATCAACGGAGGTACCACATGCGCACCGCATTCATGTTGAAGGATCGTTCCGACCAAGAGTTGCTCGAAGGTGTTTGGGCCGCGGTTACTCGCGAGTGCGAAGATGTTGCGGTCGTGATCGCGCACCTCGCCGAGATGGATAAGCGCAAGCTGTTTGCCGAGGAAGGCTGCTCGTCCTTGAAGACCTACTGCCTGGAGGCGCTCCACCTGAGCGAGGACCAGGCCTACTCGCGTATCGGTGTGGCGCGGCTGGCCCAGAAGTTTCCCGTTGTTTTGGAGATGCTCGCGGATGGGCTCGTTCACCTGACCGCGGTGCATCGCCTGGGCCCATCGCTGACCGAGGAGAATCACCTGAAGTTGTTGGAGGAGGCGACCTACAAGAGCATGGCGAAGGTCGAGGAGATGGTGGCCCGGCTACGGCCCCAGCCGGCCGTACCCAGCCGCATCCTGAAGGTATCGAATGCTGGCCAGGATCGGAGGGATGGGAACGGCTTGTTCGGTTCGGGAGAATCCTCCGCGGGTGGGCCTGGCCGAGATGCTCCAGAAGAGCATGCGGGTCCATCCAGTAACCAAAGATCCGTCGTCTCCCCGTTATCGCCCGAGAGTTACAAAATCGAATTTACGGGAGACGCGGAAACGGTGTACGTGCTTCGACAGCTGCAGGAGCTACTCAGCCATCGAGTTCCGAATGGCGATATCGCGGTCATCATGAAAGACGCCTTGATCGAACGGCTGAAGCAAGTCCAAAAAGAAAGGTTTGGGAAGGGGAAACGCCCGAGGCAGCGTCCAGAAGTCTCCGAGAAGGAAATTGGCCAGTCATCGGAGTCTCGGTACATCCCGTCAGAGATCAAGACTGCGGTTTGGGAACGAGACCAGGGTCGTTGCGCATTCGTGGCTACAAACGGCAGGTGGTGTTCCGAACGGAGATGGATCGAATTTCATCACATTATACCGTTCGCGTGGGGAGGAGAGTCCACGGTCGACAACATCGAGCTGCGCTGTCGCACGCACAACGCTTATGAAGGCGAGCTGATCTTCGGGAAGGTATTAAGGAAAAGTAAGGTGTGGGCCCTGCCGGCCACTACTCGTTTTGAAACGAGTGAATCAACTGCCGGTCGTGCGCGCGGTGAGGTGGGGATGGGTGTGTCAGGCGAGCCAACTGGTTTTAAAACCAGTAGAGAGAGTAGGACGGATGCAGGCGCGGAGGTGGCACCTGGGCCCAGATAACCGCACTCGTTTTGAAACGAGTGAATCAACCGCCGATCCTGCGCGGGCGAGGGGGAGAAGTGTGTCTGGTGAAAGCACTCGTTTTAAAACCAGTGGAGTTACTTAGGCTCTAATCAATCTTCGAAAACGACAACGTCGCCCCGAGTTGTTCCCGTCTCGGCGATAACTCCCTCGGGCAACTCGAGCGCGCCGTCGGCCCGCCATACGAGTTTCGAGAACCGGTTCGGTTTCAAGCGGTGGTGTATCGCCAGCACTTTGCCTTCCCGATCAAGAAACGCCACGTCGATGGGGAACTTCATCCCGATCATGTGGATCCATTGGGTGGGCACGATGTAGATGCCTTCGCCGCGATCGAAGGCCGCGCGGCCGAGGAGCCCCTTACGGCGCGATTCGCTGGTACCTGCCCATTCGAGCCGGTCCGCGAGTAGCACGTTGCGGGTCTTGTTGAGCGCTTTCATTAGGCGCAGGCATCCTTACTCGTTTCAAAACGAGTGAAATCATCGCGGTGGTTGTACCTGAAGTCGCCCCAGGGCAAACGAGCCAACTCACCGTTTGCGCCGGCGATTCCCTCCGCCTCCGCCACGGCGTCCCCGCTGCGAACCGCCGCCACCTCCGCCTCCGCGCCCGCCGCTGCCCCCACTCCCGCTCCCGCTCCCGCTCCCACCCCCGCCCCCGCCTTCGGACCTAGGCGGCGCTTCCGTCTCCGGTCCCGGCAGCTCGAGCGGCGCATGCAGCGACTTCTGGTAGAAGTCGTCGAGCAACATGGCCATGACCGCAACTTCGTCGTCGTCCTCGCCAAGCCGGCGGGCCAGCGGCACCATGCGCTGCATCCGTTCCACGACCAGCCGGTCGAGATTGCGAACACGTGTTTCCAGTAATGCCGTCACGCGCTGGGACACGATCGATTCGACGTCCTTGTCGCTGGGCAGGTCTTTGAACTCGACCGGCACGTTGTACTTTCGTGCCACGGCTTTCAGTTTCAAGCTCTCCAGAGGATCCACGAGCGAGATCGCCTCGCCGCTCGCCCCGGCCCGGCCGGTGCGGCCGGTGCGATGAATGTAGGACTCCGGGTCCTCGGGGAAGTCGTACAGGAACACGTGGGACAAGTTGGCGATATCAATGCCGCGCGCGGCCACGTCGGTGGCAACCAGAAAGCGCAGTTTGTGTTCGTACAACCGGCCTAGAACCTTCTCTCGCGCCGCCTGCGCCAGATCCGAGCTGAGCTGATCCGCATCGTAGCCAAAGCGTTGCAGCACGACGGCCACGAAATTCGCATTCGCGCGGGTGTTGCAGAAGATGATCGCCGACTCGGGCATTTCGACTTCGATGATGCGAACCAGCGAACGATCCTTCTCCATGGCCGGCACTTCGTAGGCGATGTGCTCGGTTTCCGCGACGTGTTCTTGCCCGTAGCTCAGGCTCAGCGTTTCCGGCTCGTGCAGGAATTCCTTGGCCAGAGACCGTACCGTGACCGGGTAGGTGGCCGAGAACATCGCGCCCTGGCGCTCCTCGGGTAGATAGGTCTTGAGGGCACGCATATCGGGATAGAACCCTACCGAGAGCATGCGGTCCGCCTCATCGAACACCATGAACCGCAAGCGATCGAGGTTCATGGTGCGCTGGACGAGGTGGTCGAGAATACGCCCCGGCGTCCCCACCACCAAATGCGCGCCTTTGCGCAACGCTTCCCGCTGCGCGCCGTATCCGACCCCGCCATAGACGGCGGCGACGCGAAACGGGGTGCCCTGAAACAAATCTTCCGCCGCCTGGGCAACTTGGCGGGCCAACTCGCGGGTGGGCACCAGGACCAGCGCCTGGCAGACCGGCGCGCGTGAATCCAGCATCTCGAACAGAGGGAGAATGAACGCTCCCGTCTTCCCACTGCCGGTCCGGGATTGGATCATGAGGTCGCGCCCGGCCATCAGGTACGGAATCGCCTTTGCCTGCACCGGCATGAGCGTTGTCCATCCCACCCGGGTTGCCGCTTCGCGCGCCGGGGTGCCGAGCTCCTCGAAGCTCACCGGCGGAAGCGCGTCCCGCGGCTCGACGATGACGTCGCCGTTACCACCGTTTGGATTCGTACGTTCGCTCATCTCTGCCTTTCTAGAGAATGACCCCATTCAGCCTTGTCTCGTTCATTCAATAGTACATGCCTATTGAATAACAGGCTAACGGTCTCCAAAGACGGCCGGCTTCGGGTACAATAGGGGTCCCTCTGCCCATCCTGGGCTTATTCGGAGAATTTCCCGTGCACCGTACGGTCCTCGTGTTCTTGTTGTTGTTCATGTTGATCATGCTGTCCGCCATCAGTGGCGGTCCGCCCGTGCAGACGACGGGCGCCCCCGCATTGGGAACGTTCGCGGCGGAGCGCACGTGCTCCCAGACGAATTGTCATTCGGGGAGCCCGCTCAATTCGGGAGGGAAGCTCGAGATTCTCGGCCTTCCTGAAACGTACGTTCCAGGCACGAACTATCCGCTCACCGTAAGGCTCACGTCGTCGCAAAGTGCCACCGTACCGCGTTGGGGATTCGAGCTCACCAATGCGCGCCTCTCCGACGGAGTCGGCAGCGGTACGCTCTTTCCTTCTGGTCTCAACATGAACCTGGTGAACAGTCGCGCGTACATCGGCCAGAACGTTTCCCACCTGTATGCCGGGGAGCATGGATCGGTCGAGTGGCAGGTGAGCTGGACGGCGCCCGACCCCGCGGAGGGGCCGGTCGGATTCTACGCGGCGGGAAACGCCTCAAACGGTAACTTCCAGGCCGGGATTGGGGATCTCATCTATACGGTCGCTGAAACGACCCAATCCGGAAGCGTGCCGGTCGAACGCATGACCTGGGGCCAGCTCAAGAGCCGTTACTTTGCCGCGCAGCCTTGAGGCGGCGAGTTTATCCGTGGCGGATGGAGAGGGGAGCGCGTGGTCCGGGAATCTCGGGAGAGACCTCAACCAGACGGTTTCGTTCATCTACTCGTACGATGCGCGGCTCGTGCCGGCGCGCCTCGTCGTCGTCCATCTCGACAAAGGCAGCAATGATGATGAGGTCGCCGGGGCGGGTGAGATGCGCGGCGGCGCCGTTCACACAAATGACCCCGGAATCCCGCTCTCCGGCGATCGCGTAGCTGGTGAAGCGGCTCCCCCGGGTCAGGTTCCAGACATGGACTTCTTCGTGGTTCAGCATCCCGGCCGCCTGGAGGAGGCGTTCGTCGATGGTCACGCTGCCCTCGTAGTCGAGGTTCGCGTCGGTCACCACGGCGCGGTGGATCTTGCCCAGGAACATGCGTCGCTTCATGAAACCATTCCTCGAAGAAGACGGCGTAAAACATTAGCGGATTCGAGGAAAGGACACAAGCAACAGCCGGCACGCCGCAGGGGGTGCGTTCAAGCCGGCGTAAAGGTGCTCGGCTTAGCCGACTTGGGTGTTCGAATCGAAGAGCGGGATAATTCCAGGCTCTGGAGCGTCTTCGAGAGCTCTACGGAGCCGTCCGACCTCCGTTTTCAAGTGTGTGCGTTCGCGGCGTTTCCAGCCGGAACCCCACCACGCGCCAACTAAAAACCCTACGTTCAGGGCCACCAGGAGAAACAGGAACGAGGTCAAATAGCCCTCCTTCACTGCGGCCAATTATCCCCGGGGCACCGTTCCAACGTCGTCCAGGATCACCCCTGATTTACCCGACGGAGCGTAAGAAGGGATCCTCCAAATCTTATTACTGAGTACTTGGGAAACACAAGCTGTTATCACAATTTCATGACTTTTTACGGCCGGCCGGTTTGATGGGCGCTTTCTTCGTGGCCACTTCTTCGGGAACTTCCTCCTGGGCTTGAGCTTCCGTGACCTCGTGCAGGGCCTCGGCGCGGGTCGCGCTTGCGCTCGCCATGACCCAATACTCGAACGCTTTTTGCTCCGCCAAAGCCAACAGGGAGTCGGATGGATAGCGCCCTTCACCATCCCGCTCGCCGGCCTTCCGACCGGTCAAGAGCGTGATCGCTTCTTCCACCCGGCCGACCGCATAAATGGCAAAGCGCCCCTCGCGGCAGGCTGCGACTACGTCTTCGCGTAGCATTAAATCTCCCGCGTTCGCTTGGGGAATGATGACCCCCTGCGTTCCGGAGAGTCCCAGGTCGCGGCAGGTATCGAAAAACCCTTCGATTTTTTCGGTCACCGCTCCCACCGGTTGGATGTGTCCGAGCTGGTCGATGGCCCCCGTCATCGCGAGATCCTGTCGCAGGGGCACGCCGGTGAGGGCGGAAAGTAGGCAGCACATCTCCGCGCCCGAGGCTGAGTCGCCGTCGATGCCGCCGTAGCTCTGTTCGAAGGCGATCGATGCAGAAAAAGCGAGGGGATGCGGTGTATGAAGCAGATGACGCAAGAGTCCGCCGAGAATGTAGAACCCCTTGGTGTGGATGGCGCCCGAAAGCTGCGCTTCGCGTTCGATGTCAATCGCTCCCGCGGTGCCGGGGCCGATCGTAGCCGTGATGCGGGTAGGAAAGCCGTAGACCATGGGGCCGGCCTGGATCACCGCCAGGCCGTTCACTTGGCCCACCGCTTCGCCTTCGATCTGGATGCGGATGGTGCCCGCGCTGACCAGGTCACGAAACCGGCGCGCCGGTAAGTCTCCCCGGCGTTTGCTGAGGGTGATGGCTTCCCGCACTTCCTGTTCCGTGACCTCATCGCGCTTTTTCTTTCGGGCGATGAAGGACGCTTCGCGGGCAATGTCGAGAATGCGTCCAAAACGAATGGTCATGCGGTCGCGCCGGGCGGCAATGCGGGCTCCGTGCTCGCACAACATGGCGACCGCGTGGTTGGAAAACGGAAGCAGTTTTTCCTGGCGGGCGGCATGAGCCACCACTCCCGCGTAGTAGCGGGCCGAGCGCTCGCTGCGGAGGACGGTCGTGTCGAAGTCGGACAAGATCTTGAACAAGTGGGGAAAGTCGGCGTCCCGCGCATCGAGAAGGTAGTAAAGATACGGATCGCCCAGAAGCACGACCTTCACATTGATCTCGATCGGTTCGGGTTTGAGCAGGGGTCCCCAGGGAAAACCGACCATCTCCGAAGGCACGATTTCGAGCTTTCCCGTCCTTAGCGTGCGTACGAGTACCTTCCAGGCCCCCGGCTCCATCAGCACGTCGCGAGCTTCCAGGATGAGATATCCACCGTCGGCACGGAGCAACGTTCCCGCGCGCACCATCAAATGATCGGAGCGAACCATGGATCCCGGATTGAACTCGCGCTCTACCGTCCCGAGCAGGCTGGGGAGAGTGGGGGCGTTCTCGATCACGATCGGGCAGGGAGCACTCGGATCGCGTGTAATGAGCACGTTCACGTTGTAAAGGCGGCTGAAGTCTTCCTCGTTCTCGAGGGACTTGAGTCGCCGCGTAACCACGTCTTCGATCACCTCGGCCAGGAACCGTCGCACCGCGTCGTAAGGAAACTGCGCTTCGATGGGCCGCACTTCGCGCCGCAAGGCCATGCGCGCTTGGGTTTCGTAGAGGTGCCGGATCTCCGCCTTGTGCTCATCCTGCACTCCCTCGAGCTTCTGGCTCACCTCCTGGAAACGGCGCGAATAATCCGCAATTTTCTTGTGAATGGCTTCCGCGTCCTCGTCGGAGATTTGTCCTTGCTGACGGAGTTCCTTGAACCGATCCGGCGGAGCGGGCTTGCCGTCTACCACGGGCAGGATGATCGGTTGCAGGGTCTGCCCCACCTCGACGGGTACTAAGGCGAGGCCGTTTGTCTGCAGTTCTTCGTCGAACGGTTGGCCGATCTTGCGAATGCGTTCCTGGGTCCTATCATCGAGCGACGTACGCAACGAACGCACCGCGTCCGAAGCCAAATACGGCCCCAGCTCATCCCGAATGAAATGAACGAGGTTGTCCACGGCCGCGTCAAACGCCGGCGCTTCTCCACGAGGCAACGAAATGAGGCGGGGCACCTCGGGTTCGGTGAAGTTGTGCACGTAACAGCGATCGGGAGTCGGCGGGCAGGGGGGGCGCATCTCCTCCACGAGCTGGCAAACCAGGGTGAGGCGACCGCTTCCCGACAACCCTCGTACGAAAATATTCTGCCCCGGCCCTGACATCTCAAGGCCAAAGCGCAAGGCTTCCAGGGCCTCTTCCTGACCCACAATGCCGGAGAGGGGCTCGACCTCGAAGGTGGTGGTAAATGGTAGCCAGCTAATGGGACATGTCCAACGTAAGGCGTCGGCGGACAGCTTGAGATCCTGCGGGGTAGGCCCGGAGTTTGAATTTTGGCTAGGCATTATTGACTCCTGAACGCTCGAAGTTTCCAAGGCAAGCATACCAAAGCAATTGCGTAACGGGCGGTTTGCGGCCACACTAGGGCCCCGAAATATCCCGGGCACCTGGGCCCGCCGGGGATTTCGGAGGTTTTGACATATGAGCAAGGTCGTGAACGTTCCCGCTCCCAAACCGGTCGACGCTCCGTTCGACCCTTATGAAAATTACGACCTGCCCATAAAAGGATTCAAAGGCTCGCCAGACGAAATCGAGCGCCAGTGGTACGAGGCGTGTTTCCTCGGCCGCGGCGACACCGTCAAGCAGCTCACTGGGCGCGCGCTCATCATGGGGTCCCTTCTCGGGGCCATTCTTTCGCTCACGAATCTTTACATTGGTCTCAAGGCGGGCTGGGCGTTCGGGGTGGCCATCACCGCGTGCATCCTGTCCTACGCGATCTGGACGCTCCTCTACAAAGCGCGCATAGCTCGCACGCCGATGACGATTCTCGAGAACAACTGCATGCAGTCGACGGCGAGCGCCGCCGGATACTCCACCGGCGGTACGCTGGTGTCCGCGTTCTCCGCCTACATCCTGGTCAACAACCAATCCATGCCCATGGGACTCATGCTGGGGTGGGTGTTCTTCCTCGCCATTCTCGGCGTGACCATGGCCATTCCCATGAAACGCACCATGATCAACGTGGATCAGCTGCCCTTCCCGAGCGGGATCGCGGCCGCGGAAACCCTGCGCGCACTGCACGCCAAAGGGGAGAAGGGGATGCGGGCGGCCAGGGCGCTCATCATTGCCGGCGTGGCGGCCGCGGTCAGCCAGTTCTGGGTGGACGGGCTGCGTCTTATCAATGCGGGATGGGAGAAGTTCCAGATCCCCACCTTTGTGAATTGGGTCAACGAGCACACCTTCGGGACCGCGTGGATGCAGCGTACCGTCCGTTTGGAGTGGGATCCCATCTTCATTGCCGCAGGCGGATTGGTGGGGATGCGGGTGGGCTTGAGCATGATGCTGGGGGCCATTACTTGCTGGATGATCTACATCCCGATACTGCAGCATCGGATTCCCGAAGTCGGCGCGATGACCGCGTATCGCGATCTGGTGCAGTGGGCGCTCTGGGGTGGCGTGGCGTGCATGGTCACCTCGAGCATTCTTGGCGTCATCCTGCAATGGCGGAGCGCGATGCGGGCATTCCAGAGCCTGGGCTCCATGTTCTCGCGACGCACCGGACCCACCGATCCGGTGGAAAGCATCGAAACGCCGGTGTCCTGGTTCTTTGCCGGGCAGCTCTTCGCGTTGATCGGCCTCGCCTGGCTCGCGCACGCCAGCTTCGGGATGCCGTACTGGCAGAGCACGATTGCCGTCATCCTGGCCTTCAGTCTGGCGCTGGTGGCCTGCCGTGTCACCGGTGAGACCGATACCACTCCGGTGGGACCGATGGGTAAAGTGGCGCAGTTGCTTTATGGCGCGCTGAGCCCCGGCAACATGAACATCAATTTGATGAGCGCAAACATCACCGCCGGCGCGGCCACCTCATCCGCCGACCTCTTGACCGATTTGAAGAGCGGATATCTGCTCGGGGCTCATCCGCGAAAACAGTTCATCGCTCAGTTCACCGGGATTTTCATCGGCACGGTCGTGACCGTGTTCACCTTCAACCTGCTCGTGCCGAACGCGTCCTTCCTCGGCACGGATCAGTTCCCCGCGCCCGCGGCGCAGACGTGGCGCGCGGTGGCGATCGCGCTCAGCAAAGGATTCTCTTCCCTGCACCCGGTCAAAGTGTGGGCAATGCTCTTGGGCGGCATCTTTGGCATCATGCTCGTCGTTCTGCCCAAGCTCTTCCCCAAGAAGGCGCACGTGTTCCCGTCACCGGCCGGTTTCGGCCTCGCCTGGACCTTCCACTGGTACTACAGTCTGCTCTTCACCCTCGGCGCGTTTGCGGCCTGGATCTGGCGAAAGCAAAACGCGAAGACATGCGAGGAGTATTTGTTCCCGGTCTGTTCCGGGGTTATTGCCGGAGGCGCGCTCATGGGGGTGGCGCTCATCTTCATTGAAAACGGCCCGGAGATGGTGCGCAAATTATTGGGACACTGATTCCGACTGACTCTAGAAAGCGCCTTCGTCAACAAAACGAAGGCGCTTTTTCATGCCGGTGGTTTGATGGGAACCAGCTGCACCTTACCCGAAGCCCCTCGAGGCAGTTCCGGGCAAAAGTTGATGTGTCGCGGCACCTTGTAATCGGCCAGCTTTCCGAAGCAGAAGGCAATGAGATCCTTTTCGGTGGCATCGGCCTTGAGCGCAACGAGAGCCGCCACGACCTGATCTCCTGATCCGCTATCAAGAGCGAACACTCCGGCTTCTCGGACCGCGGGATGAGCCTCCAGCACTTGGCGCACTTCATCGGGCGATACCTTGAAGCCGTTCACGTTGATGATTTGCCCGAGCCGTCCGCGAAGGGTGACAAAGCCGTCCTCGTCCCGCACCGCGAGGTCACCGGTCCAAAATCCGTCCTCCCGAAACGGGAGCCGATCGCTGGGAGCGCCCATCACGTATCCCTCCGCGGTGGCTTTGCTCTGTACGACCACCTCACCCTCTTCGCCCACCGGCACCTCCACCCCGTCGGGATCGCAGATCCGTAGGGTGACGTTCTTCATGGGCACGCCGATCGAATGTGGCCGGTTCAGGATCTCGGTCGGGACGTGATTGGTGACCGCGCCGGTTTCGGACGAGCCGTAGTGCTGACAAATGGGCATTCGGTACCGCTCATGGAAGTCGACAATCGTGGTCGCATCCAAAGGCGCGGTACAGGACAGCACGTACCGAAGCCCCGGTATGGGCTCCGCGGTCGGGGTTCCGCCTTCGATCCAACGCCGATACAAGCTGGGCACACCAAGAAAGAGTGTGGCGCGTTCCTTGATGAGATCCGAGACGATGCGGCGAGGAACGAAAAAATCCTGGAGAACAAGCCGCGCTCCGGAGAATAGACACGGCAGAACACCGAGATCGAAGCCGTAGGAATGAAAGACCGGGACCGAGGCGAGGATGCGATCCTCGGAGGTGATGCCGAGCGTTTCGATGACGTTTCGTGCTTCGGCTTCCACCTGGTCGGCGGTAAGCAGGATTCCTTTGGGCTCCCCCGTCGATCCCGAGCTGAATTTCAGCAATGCCGCCCCGGCGAGACGGGGGTTCGGCTCGGTATGGCCGAGGTCCACCAGCGCGAAATCGCCTGGCAACGGAACGATGTCTCCGCGACCAAACGTCTCCACCAGCTTTCGGGCATGAGGGGGATCGACGATGAACTGCGAGATTCCGGTCCCACGCGCGATGGCGGACAGTTCGCTCGCTGCATACTTGGGGGAGAGGAGCGCCGCCGGGCTACCGAGCTTCCACACCGCAAGTAGCGGACGGGTCAACCGTTCGTGCAGAAGGAGGGCGACGGCCCGGTCCGGCGAGATGCCGGCCCCATCCAAGGCCGCCGACAACTCTCCGGCATCACGCAGCAGAGATTCGAAGGAAATGTCTCGATCCTGAATGCGGACGGCCGGACGGGGTCCCAGGCTGGAGAACCGGGCTTCCAGGTCATCCCAAAGCCGGTCAGTCACGGCCTCCCCAGCTTTGCCGCCACGAAACTGACGGTGGCATCGATGGTTTCGAAATTGGAAAGCGCGATTTCGTCGTCCGATATGTGGATTCGGAAGGTGCTCTCGAGGAATGCGATGAGCTGAAAGATACCGAGTGAATCGATGACCCCGGCATCTACCAGTGATGCGTCATCGGGAATGTCGGTTACTCCACGCGCTTCAAGTTGCTGGCGAACGAACGTCCGCACCTCGGAGCGAAGTGTTTCCACGACGTCGCTCTGGAGCATGGATCCCCCCTGGTGAGCGGCTCAGATGCGGCCTATGGACTTTGGAGTGGCCCCCCAAATCCGGTGCAGCCTAGGCGCTTATGCGAGAAAGGTGGAATCTAGCACGAGGGGAAGCCCAACCGAAGTAGAAAGCCTATCTCCAGCCTTTTTATGGTATTTTTTAAGGCTTGCTGAGCCCAAGTCTTAGGGTCGGCAGCGGTGTTTGCCTGTTTTCAGGGGACTCTAAGATGGATTTTGCCTGGACGGAGGACCAGCTCGCCCTCAGAGGGGCGGTGGTCCGTTTTGCCGAGCAGGCCCTCGGTTACGACGTGGCCAGCCGCGATCGCCAAGCCGAGTTTTCCCGGGATGGCTGGGCCCGTTGTGCCGAGTTCGGCATCCAAGGGTTACCTGCTCCTCCCGAGTATGGCGGCGGCGGTTCCGATGCTCTAACCATCGTTTGCGCCCTCGAGGGTCTCGGCTACGCCTGCCGCGACAACGGGCTCCTCTTCTCGATCAATGCCCATTTGTGGAGCACCGTCATTCCCCTCATGACCTTCGGTACGCCATCTCAAAAAGAGCGTTATCTCACCAAATTGGCCAGCGGAACGTGGATCGGAGCTCACGGCATGAGTGAACCCGATTCCGGCTCCGATGCGTACAGTCTCCGCACCCGGGCGGTCAAGAAGGGTGATCACTACGTTCTCAACGGGACCAAGATGTTCGTGACGAACGCACCCGTGGCCGATCTGGTGATCGTGTTCGCAAACGTGGATCCCACCAAGGGCGTCGGCGGCGTGAGTGGGTTCATCATCGAGAAGGGCACACCGGGACTCTCGATCGGCGGCAAGATCGACAAGATGGGCCTTCGTACCTCTCCCATGGCGGAAGTGATTCTCGAAGACTGCGCCGTGCCGGTGGAGAACCTGATCGGGAAAGAGGGGATGGGGGCAAGCATCTTCACCGCGTCAATGGAATGGGAGCGAACCTGCATTCTGGCCAGTCAGCTCGGGGCGATGCAACGGCTTCACGAAACCTGCCTGCGCTATGCAAAGGACCGCAAGCAGTTCGGACAACCCATCGGCAAGTTTCAAGCCGTGGCCAACAAACTCGCCGACATGGAGGTGCGGTTGGAAACCGCACGGCTCTTGCTCTACAAGGCGGCATGGTTCAAATCCCAGGGCAAGCACGCGCTCGCGGCTGCCTCGATGGCCAAGCTTCACGCGAGCGAGGTTTGCGTACACAACTGTATGGATGCGATCCAGATCCACGGGGGTTACGGCTACATGACGGAGTTCAACGTGGAACGGGAACTCCGGGACGCTATCGCGGGAACGCTCTATTCCGGAACCTCCGAAATACAGAGGCTGATCATTGCCGGACTCCGCGGCCTCTAAGCGAAACGCAACCATGGGCGATCTCCTGCAGCACGTCTTTGAAGCCAGTTTGGAGCGCCACGCGTCGCGGACTGCGGTCTGGGCACGCGGGCGGGCACTTCTATACCGTGAGCTGGAGGAGCAATCGAATCGGCTCGCCTGGTTGTTGCTGGACCGGGGTGTCCAGGCGGGCGATCGTGTCGGCATCTACTTTCCAAAATCCCCGGACTCCCTCGTGGCGATGCTGGGGATCCTGAAGGCGGGCGCCGCCTACGTACCCATCGATCCTCAGTCGCCACTCAAGCGGGCCGCGTACATCATTCAAAACTGCGACATGCGAGGGTTGATCACAACGCGGGATCGAACCGAGATCCTGGGTTCAATGACCACGAAGACGCCATTTTGCCTGGTCACCGATGGTGCGGAACCCGCATCTGAAAACGTAATTCCCTGGAGCGATCTCGACGGCTTCTCCGCGACACGTCCCGGATCGCGGACCCAGGACACCGACCTCGCCTACATTCTCTACACGTCCGGATCGACCGGCGAGCCGAAGGGTGTGATGTTGACGCATCGCAACGCACGTGCTTTCGTCGACTGGTGCGCCGCCACGTTCGAGATCCAGGCCCATGACCGGCTTTCCAACCATGCCCCACTTCATTTCGATCTCTCCGTGTTCGACGTCTACAACACGCTGGCGGCCGGGGCCACGCTCTATATGGTGGACGAAGGAACAGCGCTGTTTCCGGCCACCCAGAGCGCCTTCATGGAAACGCACGGGATCAGCGTCTGGTATTCGGTTCCGTCCGCGCTGACCGGGCTCTTGCTTCACGGCGCGCTGGAGACAAGGAACCTCTCCTCGCTCCGTTTGATTTTGTTTGCCGGGGAAGTGTTTCCAATGAAATACCTTCGGCAGCTCGCGGGGGTGGTGCCTCATGCGGAGCTTTACAACCTCTACGGCCCGACCGAGACCAACGTGTGCACCTACTACCGCGTGGATTGCCCCGCGCTGGCGGAGATGGAGAGTCTTCCCATCGGACGCGCATGCGAGACCACCGAAGTCTTCGCTATGACTGAAGAGGGTCGTACGGCCTCAATTGGCGAATCGGGTGAGTTGTGGGTACGGGGGCCCACGGTCACTCCGGGTTATTGGGGGGATCCGGAACGAACGCGGCGATCCGTCCTGGTGGATGACACGTCATCCGAGCGGACGTACCGTACGGGGGACATCGTGACCCGGCTCGCGGACGGAAACTACGCGTTCCATGGGCGACGAGACAACCAAATCAAAAGCCGTGGTTTTCGCATTGAGCTTGGCGAGATCGAGGCCGCGCTCGTTGATCATCCGGAGGTGCGGGAGGCGGTCGTGCTGGCCATTCCGGATGAAGAGATCGGTAACCGGATCGTGGCGGTGGTGGTGGCGGAGGTACGTGGGGGGCTGACGCTGAACCAGCTGCAACAACACTGTGCACTACGATTGCCCAAATACATGATCCCGGGATCGATCGAATTCCAGGATCACTTACCCAAGACGTCGACCGGGAAGGTCGACCGTTCAAAACTCGCAACGAGAGGAGCAGTGACCGATGGAGTCATCTAGGGCGCCGGTCAAGGCGAGCCTGCGTCAGTTCGTGATGGAGAATCTCGCCCAGGGAAAAGTGGCGGGGGTGCTCGAGGACGACGCATCGCTTATCGACAATGGTGTGATCGATTCCTTGGGCATCTTCCAACTCGTGTCATTTCTCGAACAAAGCTACGGCGTTCGCGTGCGGGACGAGGAAATCGTTCTCGAGAACTTCAGGAGCATCAACGCCATCGAAGAGTTTCTGGTCGCTAAGCTGGCCAAGTAGGAGATTGACTGATGTTCGATAGGTTGCGAGCCGACATCGTCGAAGCGCGAAAGATCAACGTGGGCTCTAGCTGGGCGGAACAGCACATCAAGGTGTGGTTGCAGCCGGGGATGGCCGCGGTGGTGTGCTATCGCTACCGGAACTGGGTGCTAAGGGTGCGCATTCCGGTGGTGCGGCAGCTTTTGAGCGCGTTCGGTCTGTTATGGGGATACTGGAGCGCAGCTCTCACTGGAGTAGACATTTCTCCTTTGGCGGAAATCGGCCCTGGATTTGTCGTCCATACCGCGCATGGCGTGCTGGTGGGCCATGTCACCATGGGTTCCAACTGCATCGTGCAATCCGGTGTCGCTCTGACCTATGGGACTGGAAAAGTAGGGAACAACGTGTACTTTGGTCCGGGAGCGAAGGTCATTGGTCATGCGCGGATTGGAAACAACGTCGTCGTCGTGGCGAATAGTCTCGTGATGACGGATGTTCCCGACAACACGACCGTGATCGGCGTCCCCGCCCGCATCCGCCTACCGCGGGGTCGTGACGACGGCGGGCGCAGCATCACGCGCGTGGTCACCCAGCGCGTGAGTTCTGCCGGGAATGGCAAGAAGGAAAGTGCCGCCGGCGAGAAGACGCGCTGACTTTTTCGCGGGGGCGTTTTCCTTCCTACCACTCATCGGATGTTTCCGCATTTTCCGGCGAATTATCTAAAAATCTGAGGTCTATCCGGGCAGAAGACGGCACCGAGAGTGGTAAACATAAGACATCCAAACTACACTCCTATTGGCGAGGCAGAGGAAGCTGCCGCAAGAATATTGAATAATAAAGTTCGAGAGGAGAGTTCAAGATGGGCATACATTTCAATCGTTTAAGCTGCAAATTGTCCGGAATGTTGGTGCTTTTCTTGGTGCCGGCTTTGATCCTCCCCGCCTGCACGCGCAAACGGGAAACCACCACCACGCAAACCGTGACCGGGCGGGTGACCCGCGTTGATTCCTCCACGCCTGACGGTCCTCTGACTTTTGTCGTGACCTCGGATGCGGGAGAGATGACGGTGCTTCACGTGACGCTCGACACCCAGAAGAGCCCTGCGGAACGCACTCAAGCCTACGAGACGGCGCGCACCTTACGCGTGGGGAATCGGGTCGAGGCGGTGACCATGCACGCCGGCAACGACTACCAGGTGCAGACCATTACCGTAACGAGTACGGATACTCTAGGCACCGACCTCGGTGCATTGGATACCGGCCGCGCGCCCATGCCGCCTGTCCGGGCAACTCCGACTGAGGTTCGCGTCTCCGATGCCGGACAGACGTTCACGTATCACGTGGGTGACAAGTTCACCGTGCTCTTGGATGGCAATATCTATCCACAGGCTCACCTGAGCTTTGAACCGGGTGGCGTGCTCATCCTCGACAGCAATGCTCCACCAGCAACCGCGCCCAATTATGCCGCGCAGTTCGAGGCCGTGGCCCCGGGAGAGGTTGTCCTCAAGAATGGCACCTTCACGGTGACGATTCGGGTCGTGGGTTGATCTATTGGACTGACGCACCCCACCAACTTACCTTAGAAAGCGACGAAGGTCGGGCGCTGCCCCAGGAAGAGTGAGCGCGTGTCGAGCGACCCGAGCCGCCTCCGCGGTCTTGCCTTCTCGCTCCAGGCACTCGGCTAGGGTGTCCAGGTAGGTTGGGTTTTGCGGAGATAGTTGCACCGCTCTGCGAGCAAGCTCTTCTCCGTCTGCGGGGACTCCCAGCTGGGTGGCCAGGATCCAAGCCAAATCATTGAGCACGCTTGGGTCATCGGGCGAGGCTTTCAAATACATCCGCCATTCTCGTGCCGCATCCGCGAATTGTCCTGATTGAACGAACGCCTTGGCCAGGATGTCGTGAAGCTGAAAAAAATCGGGGGAAAGGGTCAAAGCGCGTTGGACTAGGGTTTTTGCCTCCTCGACACCGCCCGGCTTCGTAACCAGAATGAGCCCCAGAGACGCGAGTCCTTCTGGGTCCTGAGGGTTGAGTTTCAGATACAACCGCCAAGCTACCTCGGCTTCAGCGGGGGTCCCCTCCTGTTCCAAACTCTGAGCAAGATATTTGGCGGCACCACCGTGTTGGGGGTTCCGAGCCAGCGCCTCGCGAAAACGAGGTATGGCGTCCTTGAATCTTCCTTCGTGAAACCAGATGACCGCTTCGTTTTCACGGGAAATGGGGTCGCCCGGGTTCAAGCGGCGTGCTTCGGCAAGGGGCGCCTTGGCTTCCTCAAACCGGCCGAGTTCCATGAGATAAGCCGCCTCCAGGGACCACGCGAGCTGAAAGTCCGGAGCCAATTGTTGGCTTTTGTGGAGGGCATCGAGAGCGTCCTCTGGCCGGTTCGCGTTTTCCAGGGACCGACCATAGGCAGCCCAGGCCCGCGCGGAATTTGGCGCGACCTGTCGCTCGTAATCGAATAGGGTCAAATTGTCTTTCCAGTGGGGGAGGTAAGACACGGTGGTTTTTCCGTACACCCCAAGAATGAGGAGAGCAAGCAAAAGCGCGGGAATTGTGAATCGAGAACGAGTTTGGCCATTGCTCCGCACCAGTACGGCGGCCAACAACAGCGACCATCCCGCCGAAGCCCAGAACAGCAAACGATCCGCGAGGATCGTGCCCAAATTGAAAAATACATTCATGGTGAGGACAAAAGCAGAGCCCACCCAAATACCGGCCACAAGAAAGGCAACTCCACGAAGAGATGTGCGAATGCGCCAGCCCACAAAGAGGAGAGTCAGAATTCCGACCATCAGGAAGCAACCGCCTAGAAGTAGCGGATCAAGAGCGTGGCCTGAAATCGACACCGTGGTTCCGGAATAATCGGGAGACAGGCGGTGGGGCAGGATCAAATGCAGAAGGAAAGCACCGGCCACACGTAAACCTCCCAAAGCCCTCTCGGAGCCGTGGAGGAGAACGAGCGGATTATCCTCGGGGCTGATCACGACTCCTGGTGCGTTGACCCAGCCGCCCAGCACATGATGTCGGAGAAGGAGGTGGGCGAAGAGCCCGATGGCATACCCGATGAAGGCCGGTGTCCCGGTACGGAGAGGTTTCTTGGCGGCTACATGTAAGGGGAGTGCCAAAACGGCCAAGCCCCACGCGCTTTCTTTGCTACCCGCAGCCAGAAACGCGAATACGGCCGACCCGAGAAGCCAAATCCAAAACCGACCGGACCTGTGAAGAATGCGATGGTGCAGATGAAGCGCCATCAACATGAACAGCGCGGCCAGGAGCTCGGCGCGGCCAACCAGACCCGCCACTACCTCGACATGGGTCGGATGCAGTGCAAACAGTATCCCTGCGACCAAGCAGGGCCAAAGCCCAAAGCCGAGCACGAAACTCAGGCCGACGAGGAGCCGGCTAACACTCCCATAAAGAAGGACATTGAAAAGATGGCGCGCCCAAAGCGGAGTACCCAGTTTGGACTCGAGCCGGAACGTGGACGAGGTGACCGGACGATAGAGCCCACTCCCCGCGTAATCACGGTTCCAATAAGGATGTGTCCAGGCGAAGGTCAAGGAATCAGTAACCTTCTGACCGGGTGGCGGAACGTGCATGAAATCGTCCAGAGTCCTATCGAAGGACAGGGAGGGCAGGTAGACCAAGCAAGCGATGAGGGCGGGCAAGAGAATGGCAAATCGTCGCATACCTTGACGGAAGTGTACGGTATTCAGGATAGTTGCTGGATACTGACTCCGGATGACTTCCCGGAAGATGGAGGTGCGTTTCCACTGATGGAGACGTGAGCAGCCATGCGCCTCGGAATGATCATGCCCGCCATGCTTATCCTTCTTGCCGACACCGTGCCGGGTACGCTGAAGCCCGATTCATCAGAAAGCGGACATACGCAATACCGTGTGGGGCTGGGGTATGGCGTCGGCCAGTACGAGGACAAATCTTTCTCCTGCGAAGGAGCACTGGTTAACTCGCGTCCCGTCGACCTGCGAGGTGGGGGAGGGCTGCTCGAACTACGTCACCGGAAGTTCCGCGCGTCGGGATTCATCGGCTCGATTGCGTACGACCGCGGGGAGCCAGCCTACGAGGGAATCTATGGTGGTGTGGTGGTGGCTTCGGAGGGGAGCAATTTCGGCCTCGGGGGAGGGATCGGAGGGGTTTCTGGAAATGACGCCACCGCCTTGCCCTCGCTCTACCTTCGTGTCGGACCGCTCGACAGGTGGCACGGTCGGCTCGAGGTCTTCCCGCCAACGGAGAACATGACCAGCACGGGATGGTTTCGGCTGGGTCTGGCCAAGCGTCGCGGGTTCGAGCCCGGGTGGGGGGGTGCCATGGGTCTCAGCATGGGTCCCTACAGCTATCCCGGCGATGAGTTCCAACCGCGACTCTTCGGGGATCTCGATATTCCGACGAGTTCTGACGGCCCGTTGTACCTGACGCTCCGCACGCAGATCGGCCCGGGCTCGGACCGGACGAACTGGTCGGCTTCGGCGGGACTCCGACTCGACCTGAACGAGCGCAACTGATGCAGGTGGGGCAATCGAAAAAAAAAGCACAGTGGCGGGCAGAAAGTGACCCAAGCTCTGGTAGTTATGAATACGCGGCGTTGCAGAGTTCGTTGAAATATTAGCCTCAATAATCGCAAGACCGCCCGCCTGATACGGATGAGGCCGGGCAGCGGAGTGTAGAGATGCGCCGAGAGTACGAGTACTACTCGTGTTGTGAGCCGACATGGTGATGCGCAGGAAGACGACGTGGCTCACGACTAGGTTGCATGCCTCGTGGTTGGGCCGCCACCCTGGGCTTGCCCTGCGATCGGCGATCGTCTTGTTGCTGGTCATCGTTGCCGCGGAAAGTTTTCTCCTCTACCTGCAGCAAGCGACAAATCGTGAAATCGAAGCCCAATCCGCCAAGTTGTTGAACACGTTCTTGCAACAAGACACGGTACAAGCAGCCCGGACGCCCGGTGTGCCGATCCGGTTACAGAACGTCCGCTTCAAATGGTCGGATCGCGTCTACATCGATACTGCCAACATGGCGGTACGGGCGGTGCCGATTCAGGGCACCATCGTGGATTTCGACGACCTCAATTCCTTTGCCCTCTTGGTGCAGAAGTCTGAAGTTGTGATCTCGACCGACGTCCTGGAAGGCATGCTCAATGAGAGCGTATTCAATTACCCCGGTTCGAAGTTGCGCGACCTGACCGTGTCCATGACCGACGATGATGGCCAACGTGCCTTACGCCTGACCGGAAAGATCAAGATGATGTTTTGGATTCCGTTCAAGATGAAAGCGCACTTGAGCGTGGATACCAAAACGAACACGCTGGTCATGGAAGGGCATCACGTGAAGGCCATGGGCTTACCGGCAACCAAGATCCTCAAGTTGGAGCCGTTTCAGTTGGAACACTTGCTCTCCTTGCCTCCCAACCGTAGCCTGATGATCGATGCCAACCGCATGATGATCAAACCGTTTGGTTTGTTCCCTCCACCGCGGATCAACGGCAAGATTGCGAGCGTCACCATAGAGGACAAAGTGATTCGATTGGGGTTTGCCGGTGCCCCCATCTCCGCTCCAGAGGCAGTAGGTAAAAACTACGTCTACGTCAAAGGTGGCACGTCACAATTCGGTAGTTTCCGCATGCTGCAAAGCGACATCCTGATCCTGGACCAGAATCCCAACAATATCTTCGTGTTTTCACTTCTGCACTATGCGGACATGATTCCCAAAAGCCGTATTGAACTCGGAGACACGAAATCCGCCCGGGTCACGATGCCCGACTTCCAAGAGCCCGTCGAAAACAAAGGCGGGACGACTGAACTTCTTCCGCCAGAAGCCCGCGAACCCCGCGCAAAAAGCTGACCTCCCCCCGCCACCCGGAGTTGTGACCCAAAGGAATAGTCTTGCTCGGCCAAGTCCTTTATTCTTAGTTTTGGAGGGATGGCCGAGCGGTCGAAGGCGTCGGTCTTGAAAACTTAGAGAGCCGATGGCACTTCTTGGTTTGTAACAGGTAGGGAGTATAGTTATTGAGCAGGTCGGAGGCTGCCGAGTGAAGAGAGTAGCCGTTGTTCTTCCAAGCGTCGTGATTTGTGCCGTAACAAGCAATTGTCCGGTTCTTGCCAGTAATGGGGATGCCAGGTTTGCCTTGCATCGAGTGCCGATGAGCGAAGAGTTTGATGGTTGCGGAACCAACAATCCGAATGCCCTTGGAATCCCATGTACGGAGTACTCAGTCACAGCGCCACTCGGAGAAAGCTATGTGTATATCGTCGTGGCGGGAGGTGGCGAGGAGGGAATCGTTGCGGTCTCGTTCGGCATTGACTATGACGGAAGACCTGGAGAGAAGACCGGCATAGATCCTGCCGAAGCGCAATTCACCTCTTGTACCGATGGCTTGTATTTTTCAAACGATAACGGATGGGGGGACTTTCCAAAACCACGGGGTGGCGTGCGCGCCTGGTTCGCAACCGCCACTTGCGATGACCATCCGGTTATCGGCGAATCTGGACGTCACGCTTTAATTGGGTTTTTGTATCTGAATGCCTATTCGGAGGACTTGTTAAGACTGACGCCAAATCTTGGAGACGAACCAACTGGGAACGCTCTGAAGGTTGCTGACTGCGCTGGTTCGATCATCGACTTCGTGGAAGTTGAATACCCCGCCTTGTACTGGAATCGACTTGGGAAAGTTCACTTTGGCGGAGACGGGACTAAGGGTTACAACCCCTGCGGGGGAGTGGTGCCAGCACACCCAAATACTTGGGGCAAGATCAAGCACCTCTACAAATGAGCCCGGTCACGGCCATCCTCCGAACCTGCTAAGTTCTTAGCGGAGGGATGGCCGAGCGGTCGAAGGCGTCGGTCTTGAAAACCGATGGGCCCGTGAGGGTCCCGTGGGTTCGAATCCCACTCCCTCCGCCATGAATCAATAAATTGAAAGGATTCATTCATGAATCAGGCGTCGTCTCCCAGCGTGGCCACCGGCACTTCAGTTCGACTGCCGTTCATCAGCCATCCCGCCTTGCGTGTGATCTTGGCGGCGCTCCTCTTTGGAGCGGCGGCCCCGGCCACTAAGCCACTCTTGGAGCATCTCAGCGTGGCTCCGCTCGCCGCCTTCTTGTATTTGGGTGCGGCCTTGGGGGTGAGTCCAGTCGCCCTGCGTGGGGGGGTTCGGCTGCCCAAGAACACGGCGGATCTTCGGCGCCTCTTTCTTGCTGTTCTTCTGGGCGGAGTGTTGGCACCCTTGGCCGTGTTGGCCGCTCTCGACTTGTCCGCGGCCGCCTCGATCTCGCTTTGGCTCAATTTGGAAATCGTTGCCACGGCGGTGGTGGGTTACCTGTTTTTCCGCGATCACCTCGGTCGTTATGGATGGTTGGCCGTAGCGGGAGTGTTCATCGCCAGCACCATTCTGGCCGTAGGGGAGGGTTTGACCGGAATCCTGGCCGGTTTCCTTGTCGCGGTCGGATGCACGTTGTGGGCGTTCGATAACCAGTTCACGTCGCTCATCGGTACCCTGGATCCCGCGCGAACCACGTTCTGGAAAGGACTCTTGGCTGGGTTCTTCAACCTTGTCGTTGCGGCGACGATCGGAGGAACAAAGCTCGACTGGGGTGCATTCGGCCTCGCCCTTCTGGTCGGGGCGCTCTGCTACGGCGTCAGCATTTCGCTGTATATCAGCGGCGCCCGCACCATGGGGGCGAGCCGCGCCCAGCTCGTGTTTGCCGGTGCGCCCTACTTTGGACTCCTCCTGTCGATCCTGTTCCTGAAAGAACCCTTTGTTCTGCGATATGCTTTCGCGATCGCGCTCTTTGCGGGGTCGCTTGTGCTGCTATTTCGGGAACGCCACGAGCACGTCCATTCGCATTCGGTTCTCACTCACGAGCACCCGCACCGGCACGATGATGGGCATCACACCCACACGCATGCGGATGTTCCTGGCGGCGTGGCGCACTCGCATCCCCACGAGCACGAGCCGGTGACGCACTCCCATCCGCACTGGCCGGATCTTCATCACCGGCACGATCACCCCAAAGGGGAAAGTTAACGGTCGGGGGACTGGTAGGTTCCGAAGAGCAGATCCCAGAGCGGGCTCGAGATCCCGTAACGCTTGCCACCCTCTTGGAAATGATGCATGAGGTGGTAGCGGCGGATGAAGCTGCCGATGCCTCGCTTGGGATGAAAATGATGTGCGTAGTAGTGCGTCCAATCGTAGGCCACGTAACCCGCCGCCGTGCCGCCGAAGATCTGTGCCCAGTACCCCGGCCCGAACACCAAGCGGTATAGCAATCCGACCACGGTTCCCAGCGTGAAGAGCATGAGCGGCGGGGCAACGAGGCGCAGCTTGTCGTCGGGAAATTCGTGGTGATAGCCGTGAATCATGAACGAGAAGAGCTTCCACGACGTGCCCTTGGGGCGCCAGTGAAACAGGAAACGATGCAAACCGTATTCGAGCAGGCTCCAGAGCAGTACGCCGGCCAAAAACAATCCCAGGGTGACTGGAATGCCTCCATGACCGCCGCGGAGCCCCTGGTACCAACCGAACACGATAAAGGGTCCCGTCCATACGATCGGCATCACCGGATGGGCCTTGCTGAACCAACGCTCCATCACGTCGCCGCGAAAGATGCGAATGCCTTCACGCTTCTTGCGGTTTTCGACATCGGGTTTGGCGTCGATGCCTTCCCAGCGATGCATGGTTTCCAGACATTCGTCGGAATAGAGCGTCTGGACGAAGTTGGACTGAGGTAGACCTATCAATGCCCGATTTGCCATCCGTACCCTCCGAGCGGCACATGCCGCCGAGCGCGAAAGAGTCTAACCAGGACCGAACGGCAGAGCAACCCCGGCCCCCGGCGCCCTTCGGCTACACTCAACGTATGTCCTTTGAGCTCTTCGGCTCCGGAAAGCCGGGGCAGCCCGATCAAGAGCCGGAATCCACCGCGCCCCTGGCCGAACGGTTGCGGCCGCGGTCCCTCGACCAGGTGGTGGGGCAGGAGCACGTCACTGGGCCTGACAAGCTTCTGGGCCGCATTCTCGCCGGAGCCACGTTTCCGTCGCTCATTTTTTGGGGCCCTCCGGGCTCCGGCAAAACCACCCTGGCCCGACTTCTGGCCCGCGGTAAGCACGCCCATTTCATCGGGATCTCGGCCGTGTCGGCGGGAGTTGCGGAGATCCGGCGCTCGGTCGCCGAAGCACAGACGTTGGAGAAGAGCGGCCGCCGCACCGTGTTCTTTCTCGACGAGATTCACCGCTTCAACAAAGCGCAGCAGGATGCGCTCCTACCCCACGTGGAATCCGGTCTTCTCATCCTGATTGGCGCAACGACGGAGAACCCCTCTTTCGAAGTGAATGCCGCGCTCTTGAGCCGCTGTCGGGTCGTCGTCTTGCGGGAGCTCGATCAGGCCGCCCTTGGGCGCGTGTTCGATCGCGCGCTCACCGATACCCAGCGAGGCTACGGAGATCTCGGGATCACGTTCGAGAACGGGGTGCGCGAAGCCATCATCCAGGCCGCCGACGGGGATGCGCGCCGGCTGCTCAACTCTCTGGAGATTTCCGCGGAGATTGCGAGCGCGGAGTCGAAGGCAGGAACGCCTCGAGTGACGCTCGCGCATGCGAAAGAGGCGCTTCAATCGGGTGCACTCCGTTACGACAAGGCGGGGGAAGAGCACTACAACTTGATCTCCGCTCTTCACAAGAGCGTGCGCACGAGCGATGCGCAAGGCGCGGTCTACTGGACGACGCGCATGCTCGTCTCGGGGGAGGATCCTCTTTACGTGGCCCGGCGCCTCGTGCGCATGGCGGTGGAGGACATCGGTCTCGCGGACCCGGCCGCACTTACCCAAGCCATGAGCGCCCAGCAGGCCGTGCATTTTCTCGGCCTGCCTGAAGGCGGCGCGGCGCTCGTGCAGGCCGCCATTTATCTGGCCCTTGCGCCGAAGAGCAATCGCGTGGCCGCCGCTGAGGAAGCGGCCCGGGAAGCGATCGAGAAGACGGGTAGCCTTCCCGTGCCGCTGGAGTTCCGGAACGCGCCGACCGGCCTCATGAAACACTTGGGTTACGGCAAGGGCTATGTCTACGACCACAGTGTCGAGGATGCGGTCAGTGAGCAGGAGGGATTGCCGGATGAGCTCCGAGGAAGCGTGTTTTACCAGCCGACCGAACGGGGATTCGAGACCACCCTTGGCCAGCGCGTGAACGAGATCAAGAAAAGGAAGAAAGGCGATCGGGGAGACTCGGAATCCGCAACGGACCCTCCGCCAAAGGGCTGACCCCGGTGCGGCCGATAATCATTAGGAATCGACGCGCGCCCATCCGGTATTGGGCGGCGAAGAAGTATTGACCCCGCTTACCGGAGTTCAGTCCCAACATGTTTCTCTTTGATACGAAGCCACATCGTCGGCGTGATACGCGTGCATTCGAACACAGGAAATGCATGAGATCGGCTTCTATCGACACCCTCTTGGGAACCTGCTATTTTTTTCCGGCTTTAACCGGAGAGGTGACCGAGTTGGCTGAAGGTGGCACCCTGCTAAGGTGTTGCACGGGAAACCGTGCCGGGGGTTCGAATCCCCCCCTCTCCGCCATCTGGGCGTGTTCGTGACGCAACGGATTTCCGTCCTGAACCCCCGGCTCCCCCTCGTTTTCTTGGGCCTGTTCTTTCTTGTCGCCTGCCCCGCATCGGGCCAGGACACGCTCGGCACCAGCACGGATTCCAACCACGCCGCCACGACGATCGTTCCCGGTTCACCGGAAACCGTCGTGCTGCAGAAGTTGCTGCATGGCGCGCCGCTCGCCATCGGTGTGTACGACACCCCGGAATCGCGGCGGGTGTGGAAGCTCTTGCGCGACGTATACGCCGAACGTCATTACCGGCTCATCTGGGTGGAATCGGGGAGTTTCCCCGCCGCCTCAAGGCTCTTCGACGCCATCCGTCACGCTCCCGACCATGGCATCGATCCTACCGTCTATCCCATATCGAGCCTCCTCTCGCGGATCTCGAACGCGGCCGATGCCGGTCCGCAGGACTGGGCGGAAATCGATCTTTCCCTGTCGCATTTGTTCGTGACCTATGCGCTTCATCTTGGTCGCGGCCGCGTCGATCCACGGGATTTCGAAGACCTAGAGTGGTTCTTGCCGAAGCGTCGGGTGGGCGTCGCCCGCGCTCTGGCCACGGTCGCGGAAACGGGGGATGTGGAGGGGGTTCTCGAAGGCGTTGAATCGCATCGCCCCGAATATCGAGCGCTTCTCGGCGTCCTCCGCCAGATCCGGTCACTCCAAGCGGAGGGCTGGCCGCGCGTTCCCACTTGGAAGTTCAAGGCGGCTCCTGGAGAGACACATTCCGAGTTGAGCCTCGTCCGCCGCTATTTGCAGGTCATGGGAGATCTTCCCCCGGGGCCGATCCGGAATCCCGCGGTCATGGACGATATCCTCATAAAGGGCCTCATGCGTTTTCAAAGCCGTCACGGGCTCACGCCCGACGGTGTGATCGGCCCCAAGACCGCCGCCGCCATTCGTATGCCGCCAACCGAGCTCTTGCGAATGGTGCGGCTGAATCTGGAGCGCTGGCGCTGGGTTCCCGACACTCTCGACACGCACTACGTGTGGGTGAATGTGCCCGCGTACGACCTGGAGGTCGTAGAAGGTAACCAACCGGTGTTGACCATGCGGGTTATCGCGGGTACCACCGACAATCCGACGCCGTCCTTTCGGGAAAACATCCGTCACCTGGAGCTCAACCCCCGGTGGCACGTGCCGGAGAAGATCGCGGCCGGAGAAATCCTGCCCAAGGTCAAGGAAGATCCGGACTATCTGCTCGCGGAGAACATCACCGTAATCGATACGGCGGGAAAGACAATCGACCCCTCGACGGTGAAATGGGCCGCGCTTGATTCAACGACCTTGCCCTATCGGTTCCGGCAGGAACCGGGGGACAAGAATCCCCTTGGATCGATCAAGTTCCTATTTCCGAATCGCTGGAGTGTGTATCTCCATGACACGCCGGCGACGAAGTTGTTCGCCAAGGAGTTCAGGGCGCTGAGTCATGGCTGTGTGCGCGTCGAACGTCCACTCGATCTCGCGAATTATCTCTTGCTCGGGCAGATGAGCATCAGTTCCGAGGAGCTGGCCGCACAGGTGAAATCGGGGAAACGGCGCTGGATCGATCTCAAGCAAACCGAACCCATTTACCTGGTCTATTTCACTTCGTTCGTCGATCGTGAGGGGCGGCCCAATTTCAGGCCGGATGTCTACCAGCGTGATCGCATGCTGCAAGAGGCTCTGAACGCGTATCTGTCTCCGTGGTCGCCGCCACCAGATACGACGGTGGTGGTGGGTCAGACACCCCGCTGATCACTCCGCCGCGGAATCCAAGAGAGCATTGAATAACAAACGGTAGGTGCCGTGGGTTTGCCCACGGTACTGCGGCCGAAAGCCAAAGAGAACGATGGTTCCCTTGCCCGCGTTCGTCTCCACGAGGGCCGCCTTCCCGTAGAACGTTTCCGGCTTTCGCGCCCACCCGCTCGCCACGACCTGCGATCCCTCTTCATAACGGGCGACGATCGTCCCTTGGGGAGTCCGCCCGGCCGGAAAAGCCAGCACGGGATCGTTCGTGCGATAGACGAACGCGTCGTTAGGCATTCCGTAAGCCAACGGATGCGTTCTGTTCACGCGCACACGAAGAATCGTTCCCGGGGTCGAGAACTCGTCCCGCGACACGGTTTCCGCGAGGTCGCGAACCGGCGCTCGCAGGTCGTGGATGGCGAATGATGACGAGGCTCCCAGCGCAATCACGGTGCCGCCCGCGTGCAGAAACTCCCGGAGGGCGTCCCGGCCCCGGCTTTCAAGACCGCCCGTGAACTCGGGGACGGTCGGGGATGTGTCATCGGAAGTGGCCGCGCGGCGTCCATTCAGTATTTCGTCCCGGTCCTGGTCAGGCAACACGATTGCGTCGAACCGCGTTCGCAACTGGCCGGCTTGGATGTCCTGGTTGTGGAGCGTCGAGTAAGGAAAGCCGAACCCATCCAGTACAAACCGCGTCCACCCTTCGTCGCTCGGGGCGAGCCAGGACTGATAGATACCGATGCGGGGAAGCCGCAGTGTGCGTTGTCGAGGAGCTTTGGCAAAGTGCGGCTCTAGACTCGCATGCTGGACATCGAGATCGCGCAACGCCGCTGCAATCTCGGTTCCTGGAGCACCGGCGACAAACGTTCCCGTTTCCAAGCGTGTGCCATCGCTTGCTACAGCTTCCTCGGTCAGTTGGCGCACCGTTCGGCCACTCTTGAGTAATCGCATCACTGCGGTGTAGGCGGCGTTCTCCCGGGGGGAGAAGGTCCACGTTTCCGACCCGGGCACTGGGCTCATATTGTGGAGCAAAACCAGAGCTGGCTCGAGCTGTTCGGTGATCGGAACATCGACTCGAAGGCACGTGACCCCCATGAGATAGGGCAGCGTCCATGCGGTGACGTCATAAAATCCCGCCTCATCTGCTTTCATTTGCGGATACGATTGCGGCTCCATCATTTCCATGATGAAGGGACGGTAGGGCTGTGCGGTGGGGATGATGAACGCACCTCGGGGCACGGTCTGGCCCGCCACTACATCTTCCGTTGTCCGCTTCACCTCCACGCCGTGCTGGAGCATCAGTTTCACGAGCTTGTTGGCGGTTCCGGGATCCCACTGATCACGAGGAATCACATACGCATACGGAGCTTCGGTCTCACCGAGGTGCACGGCGTCGAAGCTCATCGTGGCGCGATTTCTGAGGAGCTCTTCGCGATGGGCCGAGCACGATTCGAGCGCGCTGTTCGTGACTGCGAGCGCGTAGTCGACGATGTCGCGCGGCCGCCACCAACCGCCCGGCCACGGATGCGGGAAGTTGACCTGGGCTCGGTATTCCGAGAGTCCCTTGGCGCCACCCTTCAACTCCTCGGGCTTCACGAACACCGGGGTCATGAGTTGGGTCGAAGCGGTCTCGGTCAGGATGCCGATCGTGTTCTTCCACCAGGGCGTCGAGCGCGTGCCTCCCGGCCAGTAGGCATCGAACGCGTACCCATAGATCACGCCGCTTTTCCCGGATTGTTCCAGGGCCATCGCCATCTCGGAACCCAGGAGTTGCGTTCCTCGATGCACGAGCGGATGCACCGTCTCGGTGATCGGGTCGGTGTATGGGGGGACAAAGATGCGGGGGCCGTTCCGTCCCATCTGGTGTTCGTCCACGACGACTTGGGGATGCCACTCGTGATAAAGCGCCGTGTTCACGAGTCGCGTCTCGGCCAAATTGAGCATGAACCAGTCCCGATTGTTGTCGTGTCCGGCGTAGACGTTATAGAGCCGCGGAAAATCCGAGCCCTCGTAGGGTGTGCCGAGGTACTTGCGGTACCAGTTCGCGATCATCATTTGCCCATCGGGATTGAGGGAGGGCACGAGCAGCACAATGACGTCCTTCAAGTAGCGAGCCGGCGAATCGGGATCCCCGGTGGCGAGCGAGTACACCCATTCCGGGCTCATCTGACTCACGGCAATCTCGTCGGAATGGATGTTGAGGCTCACGAAGAGAATGACCTTCCCCTCCGCGACGAAGCGATCGATCGCTTCCGACGAGTGACCGCGCGGATCGTCCAGAGCCGCGGCAATGTCGCGATAACGGGCCGCGTTGGCCAGGTTCTCGGGTGTGGAGATGGCGAGCATGACGAAGTCGCGACCCTCGGTCGTCTTACCCAGCTTCGTGAGCTCTATGCGATTGGACGCTTTGTCGAGCGTCTCGAAATAGCCCACCAGTTGGTCGTAGTCGATGATCGTGCGATCGGCGCCTGGAACATGGCCGAAGTAGCTTTCCGGGGCGGGAAGCTCGCGAGGGGCCGCGGCCAGAGTGGACGCCAGACAAACGAGCATGAGGCCCCCGCGCGCGGCCGTTCGCCATGTCATGTCCGGCTCCATCGGATATTAGGTGGTACTCTGGGATGCAACGACCCGCGATGATAGGGAAGAGGACCGGCGGCTCACAAGCGGCGAGGATGTAGTGATCGAAGGGCTACTCTCCGATGTGCATGGCGTGCTCTACGTATATCCCCACGCGCTGCCGGGAAGTGTGGCGGCGGTAAAGCGGCTACGTGACTCGGGGATGCCACATCTGTTCCTCACCAACTCGAGCCAGCACCCCAAATCGTGGATTCTGCACAGTCTCGCCACGGCGGGCTTCGAGATCGGGCCCGAGCACCTGTTGACCGCGGTCGAAGCTGCCGGTGAGCACTTGCGCCGGGCCGGTCTGCATCGCGTGGGTTGGCTCTGCGTGCCGGAACTGGTCGAGGATCTCGCCGGCGTGGAGGCCGTTTTCCCGCACGCGCCGGGTATGGCGCAAGTGGATGCGGTCCTGGTGGGGGACATGGGTTCCGGCTTCACCTACGAGGTGTTGAACCAGGGGTTTCGCTGGCTCCACGAGGGAGCGAAACTCATCGCGATTGCACGGAATCGCTCCTACCAGACCCAAGACGGCCTCGTGCTCGACAGCGGCCCGTTCGTCACCTTGCTCGAAGAGGCCGCCGAACTCACCGCGCTGGTCACGGGCAAACCGAGCGTGACGTTTTTCCAAACCGCCCTGTCGCATTTGGGGCTACCGGCACCGTCCGTGGCCATGGTTGGCGACGATCTCGAGGCGGATGTGCTGCCGGCCATGGAGCTCGGCATGCGCGGTGTTCTCGTTCGCACCGGAAAGTTTCGAGCCGAGCGTTACGACGCCGGAAGACGTCGTGCGGACAAGGTCGCCGATGATCTGGCGCAAGTCGTAAACGACCTATGGGGAGAAATGACCGGGGACTGAAGGCACGGATGTGGCGGTAGAAGAGAGCGCTGGGGGCCTTGTCAGGCAAAGCGAGGGCTTCGTATAATCGCCGTCCGCCGCTCCGACACGGGTTCTTCCTTTACCTAAGTCGTTGTCGGCAAAAGAGCTACGGTCGGGCCCATAGCTCAATTGGATAGAGCGTTTGACTACGGATCAAAAGGTTGGGGGTTCGACTCCTCCTGGGCCCACCATGTCCATGAACGTGACCCTGGCCCCCATGAAGGCGACCCCGGGCCCCAGGGGTCTCATTCCTACCGGAGCACGCCGGTCTGTAGCGGAGTACCTTATGCCGCTCGTCATGTCGCACCATGGAAAGCGGCCTGTCATCCCGCCGACCGCATATCTTGCGCCAACGGCCACGGTGATCGGGGACGTCGTCCTGGGGGACGAGGCGAGCATCTGGTTCAACACGGTGATTCGGGGCGACGTCAATTTCATCCGTATCGGAGATCGTTCGAACATTCAGGACAACTCCACCATTCACGTGCATGTGAACGATCATCCCACGATCGTGGGTAACGATGTCGTGGGCGGTCACAACATTGTGCTGCATGGATGCACGATCAAGGACCGCGTCCTTATCGGTATGAGCTCGACGATCATGGATGGGGTGCTGGTGGGAGAGGAATGCATCGTTGCCGCGGGATCGCTTGTCGTGCCGGGGACGATCGTTCCCCCCCGAAGCGTGATCATGGGGCGGCCGGCCCGCGTGGTGCGGGCGGTCTCGGATGATGAGGTCGAGCAATTCATCATGTTCGGCGTCAGGAATTATCTGGAGTACAAAGAGACGTTTCGAGACTCGGACGTCATTGAACGGGACGGGCTATGAGGCGTATCGTGAAGGGGTGTTCCAAGCCCCGCCTAGGAAGGGATGAACCATGATCCGGAAGCCTGTTTGCCTGGTCCTCTTTGCCCTGCTCGTTGGGAGCGGCGTGGCCCACGCGCAGAAGGTGAAAGTGCAGCTCTCGCCCAATCTCGCCAATTACAACGTGCAAGAGGTGGCCATCCTGGGTCTGGCGAATACCAGCAACGAGAGCGAGGCCGATCAAATGGCCGCGCATCTCATCCGGGCCCTCAACGCCACCGGTAAATATCATTTCGTAACCACCGAGCAGTTCGCGACCGACGCCAAGCGGATGGGAGTGAGCGTCGAATTCGATCGGTTGCGCAACACCTGGCTCAAGAAGCGCGTGATGGAACCGGAGATCGTGAAGAAGGTCCTCACCGCGTCGAAGTTTGATGCCGTGGTCGGCATGGAAGTCTCCCGGTGGGAGAAGAGAAAGCTGGATCCGCTCGAGGAAGGAACATCCGATACGTCGGTGGGCGTTCTCGTGCGCATGGTGGCCCAGGACGGCACCATTCTCTGGTCGGCATCCCAGAACAAGACCGTGCAATCCCCGCCCTACTTGCCCAACCTGCGCGCAACTTCAAGCGGCGGAGAAGCGGTGGCCACCAGTAGTCCACCGCCGCCCCCCGACATAAAGAAAGTCGCGATGGACATGGCCAACGAGATCACGGCAACCCTGCCCAAGATCAAGAAGGCGGCGGCGGTGCAGGCGCCGGTCACTCCGAAAGACACCCCGCCCGCTCCGGCCCCCACGGATCCTCCCGCGCCGGCGCCTGCCGACACATCGGGCGCTCCCAAGTGAGATGACGTCGCGGCCGAATCCGGAAGCTATGCCAACCGGCCCGACTTCGGAGACCGACCTCCGCTGGATGCGCGTCGCCTATGACGAAGCGGTCATGGCCGCGGAGCAAGGCGAGGTGCCGGTGGGAGCGGTCGTGGTGGCGGGCGGACGTCCCATCGGTCGTGGACAGAACCGCAACGAAGCGCTTCAGGATCCCACCGCCCACGCAGAAATCCTGGCCATCACCGCCGCGGCAAACACGCTGGGGAGCTGGCGGCTCGAGGGAGCCACACTTTACGTAACTCTGGAGCCCTGCCTCATGTGCGCAGGTGCTATCTTTCTCGCCCGCATCGAGCGGCTCGTGTTCGCGGCCCGGGACCCGAAACGGGGAGCATTGGGGTCGGTGATCGATGTCTCGCAAAACGAGGCGCTCAATCACCACACCGAGATCGAGCAGGGTCCCTTGGCCGATGCGTGTGGGCGGCTTCTGACCGTCTTCTTCGAAAAACTGCGCAAAGACCCCGGTACTACATAAGCTTTAGGCGACGGAGAGGTGTCCGAGCTGGCTGAAGGAGCACGCTTGGAAAGCGTGTGTACGGGAAACCGTACCGAGGGTTCAAATCCCTCCCTCTCCGCCATCGTCTATTGAAACGCGCACGTATTGAAACGCGCCATGCGGGCCGCGAGACGTGGTAATTATTCGCTTGGGTAGCGCCGCTTGAGCCGGCCCCAGGTGATCGGCTGGACGGCCGTTCCATAACCGAATTTCTGGATACGGTCGTTGTTCGTATCGACCACGTAGATGTTTCCGTCGGTATCGGTATCCAGTCCGCGCGGCGAATCGAACGCGCCCGCTCCAGCGCCGGGACCACCCCACGCGAGTACGAACGTGCCGCTCAGGGAGAATTTTTCCACCCGCGCGTTCAAGTTGTCTGTGACGTAGAGGCTGCCGTCCAGAGCCACGGCAATGCCACCGATCCCGTAAAACTGGCCGTCCCCGTCCCCTTCGCTGCCGAAGCTCGATTGGTAGGCGCCGGTCGAATCAAACACCTGTACGCGATTCAGGTCATCGCCCACGTACACGGTCCCCGCGTCCGTGACCTCCATCGCCCCGGGGAACTGGAACTTTCCGGGTCCGGTTCCCATGGAACCCCATGCGCGGATGAACACCCCTTCCGAGGTGAATTTCTGGATGCGGTGATTGTTTCGGTCCGCCACATACACGTTGTCCGCGCCGTCGATCCCGAGGCCGTGAGGAAACTGAAATTGTCCCGCCGCGCTGCCTTGGGCACCCCACTTGAGCAGGAACGTCCCCGTGGAGGTGAACTTCTGCACGCGGTGGTTGGCGTTGTCGGAGAGGTAGACGTTTCCTTGGGAGTCGATGTCGATTGCCAGATCCTGGATGAACTGGCCATCCCCGCTCCCTTGGCTGCCCCACTGGAGGAGATAGGTTCCCGTATTCGTGAACTTCTGCACGCGGTGGTTGAACGAATCGGCCACGTAGGCGTTTCCCTGCGCATCGATCGCGAGGTCGTAGGGATCCTTGAGCTGCCCTTGCCCTGAGCCAAGCCCGCCCCACTGGGTGAGGAACACGGGGGCCTGGGCCCGAACCGGGCTAGCGAGGAGCACCAAGGCGAACGCAAATAGGGATCGTCGGATCATGGATGGGAATCTCCTGGGGGACGCCTCAATGTCGGCCGGATCTCGTGGCGGTTTGAGGTCAAGCGGTACCGATAGACTCCGGGCATGGGTGTCCCGGCGCATGCACGAACGGCCCCGCCGTGTTTACCGACCTCGCGTGCCTGGCTTGGCCTGGTTGCCGGCGTACAGGGTTTTCAGACGACCCCAGGTGGAGGGCTTTACCGCAACCCGTTGGAACGGCCCCGAGGTCGTGAACCTCTGAATACGGTGATTATTCATGTCGGTCACGAGCACATCGCCCGTCGCATTCACGGCGACATCGATGGGGAAGTTCATGAAACCGTCGTGATCGCCGAGGCCCAAGCCCATCGTGTAGATCCATATCCCGTTGCCATCGAACTTCTGCACGCGATTGTTGCCAGCGTCGGCGGCATACACGTTGCCTGCGGCGTCCGTCTTGACCACGATCGGGCTTTCGAACTCGCCGGTATTGGTCCCGGACCCCGGCCTGCCCCACTCGAGCACGAACGTGCCTTCCACGTCGAATTTCTGGATGCGGTCCTCCCAGTCGGACACGAACACGTTGCCGCTGGGGTCAATGGCTATGGAACGAGGGAACCAGAACTGTCCCGGCCCGGAACCCTCACCGCCCCACTGCGTGATATAGGCGCCGTTGCCATCGAACTTCTGCACCCGGTTGTTGAGCTGATCGGCGACGTAGATCAATCCTTGGGGATCGAGCGCAATCGAGGTGGGGCCATTGAACTGGCCGTCCCCCTGGCCCCAGCTGCCCCACTCGGTGATCAACGTCCCGCCGGCGGACAGCTTCTGAATGCGATTGTTTCCCCAATCGGCAACCAGGATGTTCCCCGCTCCGTCCACCGCCAGACCAACCGCGTAGTCGAATTCCACCGCTCCAGTTCCGGCGTGACCCCAGGCAGAGAGAAAGACCCCGCTGGGATCGAACTTCTGGACCCGATGCACGTAATCGGTCACGTAGATGTTGCCCTGAGCATCCAGAGCCATGCCCGAAGGAAAGGTGAACTGGCCGCCCGCCGTCCCCCGGTGTCCGAACTTGGAAGCGAACGCGGGGGCGGTCTCTTGGGCCAAGGCGGGAGACGCCCAGGCCATGAAAGCCAGAATGATGACGAGTCGTCGCATGTGCATTTCCAACAGCCCATTACGATTCGGTACCGGACCGAACAATTGAAAGGGAGGAAAAAGCATAACCCCGAACCTCTGAATCGACAAGGGCTTCTAGGGCCGGCCGTCCGGCTGGGCATGGACACATATCCTGAACTCTACGTAGGCTCTTCGTGGAATCGCATATGAAACGAGTCCACTCGCGAGGAGCCGAAGAGGTGTGTTTTGTCCTCTCGGCAATGTTGTCACTGGCCGGCACCCTGAGATAAACGACGGGCGGCCACTTGGGCCGCCCGTTTTGCCCTATAATGTGTCGCTTTCCAGTATTCCTCGATCTGGCCGGCACACCAACTGAGCGGCCTTCTACGAGCGTAGATGTAAAAAAATGCGATCTGGGGTTGCCCCGGGCCGGATCGCATTTGTTAACCTGAGTCGGGGTGTGTCCGGGCGGGCAAGGGGTCCGTTCCGGGTGAGTTCAAGGAAGGAGCATTCTGATCATGAAGAAGTGGGTGCTAACAGTGGCTCTCATGTGCGTGGTGGCCGTGCCGGTTCTGGCCTCCCCCACGACCGAGAAGCCCTGGTTCGATATGCAGAACTGTGCGATGTGTAAAGCGATGACGGCCGAGAAGGGTCTTCTCGAACACTCATCAATGGACAGCTATGCCATGGCAACCGGCATGGTGAACGTGTGCACCGTCGAGCCGGCCTACAAAGAGGCCTTCGCGCGCGCCGGGGCCAAGATGATGGTCACGATGAAAGAGCTGGAAGCAGGCAAGGATGTGGGCCCCCTTTGCGGCTTTTGCACGTCCTACGGCGAGTTGATGAAGGCCGGCGCCAAGAGCGATATGTTCACGACGGCGACCGGTGATATTTCGACCCTGACCTCCACGGATCCTGCGTTGATCGCCAAGATCCAGGCACACGCCAAGCGCTCCACCGAAGAAATGGCCAAGATGAAGGAAGGCATGAAGGCGGCGTCCGTAAAGTAGCTCGATCGCCTGATTAACTGCATTGACGCGGTCGGGCCGGCCGGACTAGAGGCCGGCCCGACGCGTATTTGGGGCGGTACGGCTGATGTTTGAGCCTGCTCATTTCCTCCGCGTCCGAACTGCGATGGCAATACTGCTGTGCTCTGTCCCCGCGGCCGTGCATGCCAAAGGACTCGAGCCATCGGATGCTATGCGCCAGATTTCTCCGTTCGCCCTTCGCGCGCACATGGCCTTCCTGGCCGACGACCTTTTGGAAGGACGCGGTACCGGAACCCGCGGTTATGACCTGGCCGCCCATTACGTGGCGACTCAGTTCGCGGCTCTGGGATTGGAGCCGGCCGGAGAATCGGGGAGCTATTTCCAGCCCGTCCCGCTTCGGCGCGCAGACCTGATCGAATCCGCGGCGTCCGCGGCTCTCCTGGGGCCGGGCGGAACGAAGAAACTCACCTACGAAACGGACTTCATTTTCTCCAAGGATCCCGTGCATGAGGAGACGCGTCTCGAAGCGCCCCTCGTCTATGTCGGCTATGGCGTCACCGCCCCCGAGTTCGACTATGACGACTACGCCGGCGTCGACGTGCGGGGCAAAGTCATCGTCTATTTGCGCGGCGGGCCCCCGCGTTTCCCCCACAACGAGCTGGCCTACTACTCCGATCAGGACATCAAACTTCGTAACGCGGTCGAGCGGGGCGCGGTGGGGGCGTTGGCCTTGCGCACACCGCGTTCGTCTTCACGTTTCCCCTGGTCGAGAGTGGCCCTCAACAACCATGTTCCGGGCATGTACTGGATGAAGCCTGACGGCGGGGTGGCAGGCGCATTTCCCGAAATTCAGGTGAGCGGCACGTTGAGCGAAAGCGGGGCGGCGAAGGTCTTCGCCCGCGCGCCGCACACACTCGATGAGGTCTTCAAAGCCGCCGAGGAAAGTCGCCCCCTCGCGTTCGACTTGGCCTATTCGGGGCGTTTTCAGCGGAAGACCCGCCATTCCCAAGTGCAGTCGCCCAACGTGGTGGGTCTCTTGCCGGGCTGGGACCCTCGACTCAAAAAAGAAGCGGTGGTAGTGAGTGCCCATCTGGACCACCTTGGTATCGGCGGGGTCGCGGACGGCGACTCGATCTACAACGGCGCCTACGACAATGCATCCGGGATCGCGGTAATGCTCGAGCTGGCCAAGGCGATAAAGTCTCTCTCGCGCCCCCCCAAGCGCTCGATTCTGTTCCTGGCCGTGACCGGAGAAGAGAAAGGACTCCTGGGATCGGAGTACTACGCCGAGTATCCGACCCTGCCGCTGGAAACTCTGGTTGCCGACGTGAACCTGGACATGTTTCTCATGCTCCATCCCTTCCTCGACGTAATCGCGTTCGGGGCCGAGCACTCCACGCTGGATCGCTCAGTGCGACGCGCGGCCGGCGCGCTTCGGGTATTGGTGACGGTCGATCCCGAACCCCAGGAAACGATCTTCATTCGAAGCGATCAGTATTCGTTCGTAAAGAAGGGGATCCCGTCCGTCTTCCTGGTGGGCGGACACGACGCGGGAGATCGGGGCCATCATGGCCGCGAGATCGACGACGCATGGAGTCGGGACGTATACCACTCCCAGAAGGACGACATGACCCAGCAGATCGATTTCGAGGCGGGAGCGCGATTCGCCCGGCTCAACTTCCATCTGTTGATGGATGTGGCGAACGAGCAGAAACGTCCGGAGTGGAACGCAGGGGATTTCTTCGGAAAACGATTTGGCCGTTAAAGCCTTGCCTCCGGACGGCCGATAACCTACCGGATACGTTTCTCGAGCCCGAGCCGTAAACAACCCATCCATCAAGGCGCTGCTCTCGGTCTCGTCACACCGGTATCACGGAGGTAACCATGAAGGCGAGAATCCTGCTTTGTTCTTTGGTCATGGGCGCCTTGATGTCGCATGAAGCGAGCGCGCAGTCCGACATTGGACTGAAGCGCCTCGGCGCCACGATCGGTTACGTCAGCCCCGAAGACCTCGACGGCACGTTCGGTTTCGGGGTCTTCGCCGATCTGGGAACGATCACGCCCACGATCGGTTGGGACGCGCATCTGGACTACTGGTCGGAAAGCGAAGAAGGCTTCGGAGCCGAGGTGTCCATCCACGACATCGTTCTGGGCGCGCGGGGGAAATACCTGTTCCAGCTCAAGAACTCGAGCATCCGTCCCTTTGCCGGAAGCGGCCTCAGCATGCACTTCCTGAAGGCCAAGGTCAGCTTCTCCGATCCCAATTTCGGCACAATGGAAGAAACGGACTCATCGACCAAGCTTGGGCTCGATCTGGGCGGCGGGCTTGCGACGAGCATCAGTGAACAGGTCGATTTTCACGCGGAGACCTGGTACGTGATCAGCGACATCGATCAGTTTTCGCTGCGGATGGGTCTCTCGATGAAGATGGGTTCGTAGTCGAAAGTCGGCGTCGTTTCAGGGGGCACCCGTATCAGCACGAAGGAGGTAAACCATGAAGGTTAGAATCCTGCTCGTTACGGTTCTTATCGGTGTCCTGGTTTCGTCGCACGCCAATGCGCAATCGAACTTCGGCCTGAAGGCGATCGGTGCGACGGTTGCCTTCATCAATCCGGAAGACCTGAGCAGCACGGCCGGGTTCGGAGTGTTTGCGGATCTGGGAACGATCACTCCGAGGATCGGTATGGAGACGCGGGTCGACTACTGGTCACAGACCGAGGATGTGATGGACGTGAAGTCGTCTGTCCATGACATCATTGTGGGTGGCCGCGGAAAGTACATGTTCGAGCTCCAAAACACGAGCATTCGGCCCTTTGTCGGGGCCGGAGTCAGCATGCACTTCCTGAACGCCAAAGTCACCGACTCCACGAATCCCAGCCTGAACGCCGACGACTCAGAGACGAAGGTCGGTTTGGATCTGGGCGGTGGCATTTCCACCGGGTTGACCGAACGGATCGACTTTCGCACCGAAGCCTGGTACGTGGTGAGCGACATGAGTCAGTTCTCGCTCAACATGGGTCTGGCCATGAAGCTCGGCTCGTAGTTGACGATAGAGCTGCGATAAGAAACGAAAAGGGGGGAGTGGCATCCACTCCCCCCTTTAATTTTGGATGGGTGTCGTTTCTAGAATCCCACCGAAACGCCTATGCTGACCTGAGGTTCGTAGTCATTGTACGGGGAGTCTTCGTCATTGAGGATGTCCACGAGTACTTCCGCATAGAGAGAGGCCCGCCCTGCCGCCTGCACGATGCCGCCGCCCACGTAAAGGAACGGCACAAGTTCACGTCCGTTCGTGAAATCGTAACTGATCATGTCGTATTCCCCGTGCGCGTAGAACCGGGGCGTGAGCTTGAAATTCGAAAAGACTCCGGCTCCGTAGTTGTCGTACTCATGATCCGTGGGTCCGGAGGTGTCCTTCAAGTGTTCATACCCCAGCTCCACCCCGATGGATAGCCGCGGGGTGAGCTTGCGTCCGATCAACGGCTGAATGGAGAAGCGGCGAACATCTCCCCAGAAGTTGAACCCGATCGTCGCCCCGTAATACCACTTGGGGGGAGTGTTGTCCTTGGCGTACGTCTGCTCGGTCCGGATCTCGGACGGAGGCTCGGGGGCAGTCTGGGTGTTCACCGCGGGAGGCGGAGGGGGGGGCGCCACTGGCGTTGCTGCAGGTGGCGGCGCAGCCAGCGTATCGGGTGCGACCGTGGAATCGGGCGCGGCTGTGGAATCGGGCGCTTGCGCCAGCGCGGGCGAAGCCACCATGAGCAAGATGAAAACTAAGGCAAGGCGTTTCATTAGGAGCTCCCAAGGGTTAGGACAAAAACCGGGAGGAAGCATACCCCATTTCGCTTGTTTTTCGAGGTGGGCCCGGATTCGACGATCCACACGATGCATTCGGGGAACCGCTGGAACCGAGTTCAGAGATTAGGGTGAAATCCTAAGGAATTTCAGTCGAATTTCACGAAAGGGGTCATAGCGAGAGGAGAGGTACCGATGAGAGCCTTGTTTCTGTGTGTCTTTGCCTGCTTTCTGGAAGTCCTAGTCCCTCGGATGGTTTCGGCGCAGATCCCTACGCCGCCGTGCGGCATCGCACCCTCGATTATCACCATCACTCCGGAGGGGACTGCGCATTTTGAAATCGTGGCTCGGTCCTGGAGTTGGAGTGCCGGAGCCTGCCTGCCGGACAGTGGGGCCTTCGTGGAGGTTGAGTTCGGGCCCGAAGCCGACAACCTTGTGGCGTGGGGCCCGGGTCAGGTGCACCCTATCGTTTCAGGCATCTCCGATGCCGATGGCAAGATCTCGTTCAACATCAAGGGTGCTGGCTGCGTGCCTAGGGATATCCCCAACGCCACTAGACCCACGGTGCAGATTCGGGCCAACGGCATCGTCATCGACGAAGTCGGTATCAATTCCCCGGACGCGGTGAACAATGCCGGGAAACTGCCCCTCCAACTGGGTCACAATACCTGTGAAAGCGGAATCACAAAGGTCAGTTTGAGCGATGCGGTCTTTCATAGCCCAGCCATTAAGCAAGGGCTCGTGGAACCCTGCTCCCGATTCACCGGGCCGGTGAGTGAGCCCGTCACCGTTAGCGACGCTCTCTTCTTGACCCCGTATATCAAAGCCGGCGCAGTGATGACCTGTCAGTAAGGAGAGAAACACACCCCATGGTTTCAGTTCGACTTGGCCGCGGCTCCGACGTTCAGCACGGGCGTCCCCGACCTCAGCCCGACGGTAATCCCCAAGTACTGACAATCTGCTAAACTCCTCCGCCGCACTTTTGCGGAGAGGTGCGAGAGTGGTTGAATCGGGCGGTCTCGAAAACCGTTGTGCCCGTAAGGGCACCGAGGGTTCGAATCCCTCCCTCTCCGCCATTCATTGACCGCGTCGAGATCACCAAAAAAGTCGTGATCACCAAAAAATTGCAGACATAGAAAAGCCGAGACTCCGCAGAGCCTCGGCTTTTCCTGGTCCGCGTTTACCTACTTTGCGTCCGCAACCTTCTCGGCCGTGAGATGCGCCTCCAGAAGATGCCTGCCGATCATTGCCGCCATGACCTCTTCGGGCATCTTGGCCAGCGTAATCGGAACATCTCGCTTGTCCTTCCCGCCCTTCAAGATCGTGAAGGTGAAGGTCGTGCCGGGCGTCATCGTCTCCCGAACCGCGCTCAAGGTGTCCTGATTGGATTCCGCGTACTGGATGCCGTTCACCGCAAAGAGAACGTCGCCAGCCGCCAAACCGGCCTTCTGGGCCGGGCTGTCCGGCAGGATGCGCGTGATCTGCATGCTGCCCGACGTGTCATTGATCTCGACGCCGATCCAACCCCGGTCTTTGAGCTTCTTGGCCATCATTTCCAGACATTCTTGAGTATTCGCCGAGGAACATTTTCCGTATCCGCCGGCTACTGCCGGACCCGCAATGGCCGCCGCGAGAAGCGGGGCCATGATCCACCCGATGCGATGCATTACGTTACCTCCCAGTAACTGTAGACCCATGCTGGCGTGGGTCGCGCTGACTAAGGGGTCCACGACGGAACCAGCCGACCGCCGGATGGCAAGGGGTGGCCAAGGGGGAACACACTTCGAGCTAGTGCATTTTGACACACGAGGGCCGATTGCGGAAGTGTCGATTTCCAAGCCAGATGCGGTTTCAAGACCCTCGGCTCTGTCCCGTCGTTCCTTGCCCGTCTCCCGCACGCTGTGCGACACTACCCCGCCCGAAGAGCCGTGGGGATGTAGCTCAGCTGGGAGAGCGCCTCGTTCGCAACGAGGAGGTCGGCGGTTCGATCCCGCTCATCTCCACCATTTCCCCCAAGGTTTTGCCGGAGTAGGGGTTCCCAGGTCCGGGTAACCCGGGAGGACGGGAAAAGATCAGATTTTCTGGGTCGTGCTAAGCGGGGAGCTAGCGGTGCCCTATATCCGCAATCCGCTAAAGCGGAGCCGAATCCCTGCCCGAGGCTTTCAGTTTGGCGTCCCGACCCGGTCGAACAGCGTCGAGGATCAGGTCCGGCGCAATCGAGGCTTGTGAATCCCGTCAGGACCGGAAGGTAGCAGCGGTAAGCAACACCCTCGATGTGCCGCCGGTTCACCTGATCTGAGCTCGTAAGCCGGGGACGGCCCGAATTGAAACGTCGACGGCGGGTGCACGACCCTCTTCATGATTCGGAGGTGACGCGTGTCGTATCAGGTTCTGGCCCGCAAGTACCGGCCCCAAGTGTTCGAGGACATGGTCGGGCAAGAACATTTGGTGAAGGTCCTGAAAAATGCCATCACTTCGGGACGGGTTGCCCACGCATATTTGTTTTCCGGCCCGCGGGGCGTGGGGAAGACGACTGCCGCCCGTATTTTGGCGAAGGCGCTCAACTGCGAGCACGGACCCACCCCGACGCCGTGCGACACTTGCACCTCGTGCGTAGAGATTCGCACCGGACGCAGCCTCGACGTGCTCGAGATCGACGGCGCCTCCAATCGCGGCATCAACGAAGTGCGGGAGCTGCGCGAGAACGTTCGCTTCGCGGCGAGCGGCGGGCGCTCGAAGGTCTACATCATCGACGAAGTGCACATGCTGACCCAGGAAGCTTTCAACGCGCTCTTGAAGACACTCGAAGAACCGCCGTCCCACGTAGTGTTCGTGTTCGCGACCACCGAGCCGTTCAAGCTGCCGAGCACGATTCTCTCCCGCACCCAGCGGTTCGATTTTGCGCGCATTCCATCGCGCAAGATCGCCGAACACCTGTCCGCGGTGCTGGACAAAGAAAACGTGGAGCTGGCCAAGGCCAAAAAGTTGAAGGCCACTCCCGAAGCGTTGGCGCTGATCGCGCGACGGGCGGAAGGTGGGCTTCGAGACGCGCTGTCGTTGCTCGATCAGGTGATCGCGGCGGTGGATGGACCCATCGATCGCGATGCTGTGGAAGCCTTCCTCGGATTGGTCGGCGAAGAATTCTATGCCGCGCTCGTGGATCGGTTAGCCGAGCACGACGCTGCGGGGGCGCTCAAGCTTCTCGATGAGACCTATCGTCGTGGCGCCGACCTTCGGGATCTTGCCGATGGTCTCGCGCAAAGCTTGCGCAATTTGTTGTTCTTGCGGGTTGGGGACGATTTGGCGCCCCTCCTCGACGCGTCCGAATCCGATCTGGAGCGGCTCAAAGCGCAGGCGATGCGATTTTCCCGGGAGACGCTGCTCGAACTGGTGGATCGCGCCGCGCTTCTTGTTCCGGATCTCCGCAAATCCGAGACGCCACGCTTGACCATGGAGATTGCGCTCGCGGAAATGGCGGAAATGAGCGGACGAATGCCGATGGGGGAAGCGGTCGAGCGGCTGCTCGAGCTGGAGGAACGCTTGGGATCGGGGACACCGAAGGCCTCGGTGGGTACGTCGGCTCCAGCCCCGGGTAAGACGTCGGAGCGTTCCGCGTCCTTGGCGGTGGCTAACCCTCCCGCCGCCGCCGCAGCGGCGTTCTGGGGCCAATGTCTCGACGCGGCGCGGCAACGGAGTCTTCCCCTGGGGACGAAGCTCGCGCAAGCGGTTCCGTTGACGTTCGCGCCGGGCTCGCTTCTCGTGCTGGGCCCCGTCCAGCCCAACCTCCGCGGGCTCCTTCAGAGCTGCCTTCAGGAATCGGAGACGCAAGCGTTCTTGAACGAGTTCAGCCAAGGGCAGGGGATGCCCAAGCTTCGCGTGGTGTTGCACGAAGAACCGGTTCTGGATACACGCAGCGACAAACCGGCGGCCGCGCGGAGCAAGGACGCGCCCCGGGCCGAAACGAAAGCCGTCGAGCGGCCGATGTCCCTGGAGAGCGACGTGCGGACCATGGGCCAGCTCTTTCAGGACGAACCCATGTTGCAAAAGGCCCTCGACATGTTCGATGGAGAAGTGATTCCCTGATCCGCGGCACAAGGGTCACGATGATTGGGAAACGTTGATCGCAAACGAGAAGGAACACGCGTCATGAAAGGTCTCGGCAATCTCGGAAACATGGGCAAGATGATGAAGCAAGCCCAGGAGATGCAGGCGAAGATGTTGCGCGCCCAGGAAGAGCTGGCGACCAAAGAAGTTGAAGCCTCGGCGGGAGGCGGCGCGGTCACGGTACGCATGAATGGCAAGCAGGACGTCGTCTCGGTCAAGATCCGCCCCGAAGCCGTGGATCCTCAAGACGTCGAGATGCTCGAAGATCTCATGGTGGCGGCATACCGCGAAGCGAAGAAGAAAGCGGAAGATCTGGCCAAGGAAGAGCTGTCGAAGGTCACCGGCGGCATGGATATTCCGGGACTCTTCTAGTCTCCATAACCCCTTCATGCAATTCCCCAGCCTGGCCGTGGAGAAGCTGGTCGACGAGTTGACCCGGCTTCCCGGAGTTGGACGAAAGAGCGCTCAGCGATTGGCGTTTCACCTGCTCAAGGTCTCCCGCGACGAAGCGCTCTCGTTGGCGGAGGCCATCCGCGTGATCAAAGAAGACGTGCGCTCGTGCTCGGTGTGCGGCAACTTCACCGAAGACGAACCGTGTCTCATGTGCCGTGATGCACGCCGGCCTCGCGATGTCCTGTGTGTGGTCGAGCAACCCATGGACGTCCTCGCCGTCGAGGCCAGCGGTGGGTTTCGGGGGCAGTACCACGTGCTCCGCGGAGCGCTCAACCCGCTCGAGGGCATTGGTCCCGACGACCTTCGCGCGCGCGAGCTCGTCGAGCGCGTGAAAACGGGCGAGATCAGGGAGATCATCCTTGCCACCAACCCGAATCCTCCGGGTGAAGCCACCGCTCACTTCCTGGCCGATCTCTTGAAACCCTTCCCGGTGCGGGTGTCCCGCATTGCCCGCGGGATTCCGGTGGGTGGGGATCTCGAGTACGCCGATCAGGCCACCCTGGCCCGTGCCTTCGAGGGCCGGAAGGAAATGGACGAACGCTCGTGACGCGTCGCCCGGCGGCGCCCGCTCCCTTGGGCCTTCGCATGGCCGCGACGTTTTTCTTGATCGGCGAGGTGGCGCCGGTGGCGCCCGCAACCGCGGCCTCGCTGGTCATGCTGCCTTTCGTCTACGTGTTCTGGATGGCGAACGATCTCGTTCAGGCCGCCCTCACCTTGTTCGTCATCTGGATTGCCGTCCTGGTGAGCACGCGGGCCGAGATCGTCTATGGTCATGACGCCAAGGCCATCGTGATTGATGAGGTAGCGGGAATGCTGGTCACGTTCTTGTTCCTCCCGCAGGTTCAGGAACCAAAGGACCGGCTCCTGGTGCTCCTGGCCGGCTTCGTGCTCTTTCGCATTTTCGACGTCGTGAAACCGTTTCCGGCCGGGCGCGCGCAGCGATGGCCGGGAGGGATGGGCGTCGTGTTCGACGACGTGCTGGCCGCCGTGTATGCGAACGTTCTGCTTCGCATCGGCATTCGGCTTTTCTAGGCACTGGTCCTTAAAGGGAAACGTATGACTCGAGCGGCGGCACTGTCGGGAACCCTCCTTGCCGTCATTCTTCTTCTGGAGGCGGTGCCGTCGGGTTCGCTCTGGTGGGTGGCGGCCGTCTTGCTCATCGTGGCCGCGACGGGAACGCTGCGGCGGAATACGTTGGCCCACTTGGCCCTCTGCCTGCTGGGAGTTGTGGTCCTGGCCTGGGCGTTACCCACGTACTTCCGGGTCCACCGGCTTTGGCCGTTCTTGGCCATCATCGGGCTCTCGGCCCTGACCTTGGGACTGGGGCTACTTGGTTTTCTCCTCGATCGTTACCGCGTTCCCGAGGACCGGTCCTCGACCTTGTGAATTTTGTCACAAAGTAGGGTGACAGGGTGTAGGCCTCCGAGTATGATGCGCCCGGTTTTGGTCCAAGCCCTTGGACGAGCGCTCCAGCGAACACCTTCCGGCACAACGAGATTCGGGCCGGGGGCGATCCGGTCGGATTTGGCTTACATAGGAGTAATCGGAGAGGCTCCCGGCGCATGATCTTCCCCAAGTGGACGAATCGAACGCCGCTCCCCGTCGCTGTGGGCGGGGGATTCGTGCTCATCCTCGTCGTCACGGCCTTCGCGTACTACATCTCGCCGTATTCCACCCAGGTCGGTTACGCGCCGACGCAGCCCGTGCCCTACAGCCACAAGCTTCACGCCGGAGCGTTGGGTATGGACTGCCGGTACTGCCATGTCGCGGTTGAGCGTTCGCCGGTGGCCATGGTTCCCGTTTCCCAGACCTGCATGAATTGCCACAGCGTGATCAAGAAGGATAGCGACAAGCTCGCTCCCATCCGCCAAAGCGTTGACACCGGGTTGCCGGTGCAATGGGTTCGTGTGCACCACGCTCCCGACTTCGTGTACTTCAACCACAGCGCGCACGTGAACGCCGGCGTGGGCTGCGAAAGCTGTCACGGCCGCATCGACCAGATGGAGGTCGTTCGACAGGCCAAGCCGCTCAATATGGCGTGGTGTTTGGATTGCCATCGCTCTCCGGAGAAGTACGTGCGTCCTCCGGAATTCGTTACCGCCATGGGGTACGTCCCAGCGGGAAATCAGCTCGAGTTGGGGCGCCAGCTGGTAGCGGCGCGCAACATTCATCCGCCCACCGATTGCTGGGGATGTCATCGATGAAGGAGGAACGAGTGGAAGATCGCGTGACTCCTGAGTCCAAGACGCCCGGAAACGGCCGTGCTCAGTGGCGAAGTCTGGAGGAGCTGTCCGGGTCTTCGGAATACCGCGAGCACGCGGAGACCGAGTTCCCGGATTACTTTGCCGAAGCGTTGGATCTCCCGCCCGTGGCGGAAAATGCCGCGCTCTCCCGGCGTTCGTTCCTTGGCGTCATGGGCGCTTCGCTGGCACTGACCGGACTGGCGGGATGTCAGCGGCCGCTCGCGAAAATCCTTCCCTATTCGAAGCTGCCCGAGGATCTCTTGCCGGGTGTGCCGCAGAGCTACGCCACCGTGATGCAGTTTCGAGGCATGGGCGAGGGTATTCTCGTCACCAGCAACGAGGGCCGGCCGACCAAGATCGAGGGCAATCCGGACCATCCGTCGAGCCTGGGGGCCACCCACAGCTATGCGCAGGCGTCCATTCTCCAGCTTTACGATCCGGATCGTTCGCAGTTCCCGACCGAAGGGAACGCGTCGCGCACGTGGGAGGAGTGGAACGCCTGGCTGACTCCGAAACTGACCACCCTCCGGGCGGACGGCGGTCGCGGGCTCGCGTTTCTATCCTTGCCAACCGCGTCCCCGACATTGCGGGCCAAACGAGCTGAAGTGATGGCCGCGTTTCCCAATGCACGTTGGGTGGATTATGAGCCGCTCAATCGCGACAACGCGATCGAAGGAAGCCGCCTGGCCTACGGCCGCCCCTTCCGGCAGCAATTGGCTTTGGATCAGGCCGAAGTGATCGTGTCCCTGGATTCCGATTTTCTGTTCGTCGAGCCCAACTCGGTGCGTCACGCGCGCGATTACGGACGCCGGCGCCGCGTCGCCTCGACCCAGGACAGCATGAATCGTCTCTACGTCGTGGAGACGGTGTTCTCGATTACCGGATCGATGGCCGACCACCGCCTGCGCCTGGCTCCCACCCAGGTGGCCGAGGTCGCGCGCGCACTCGCCGCCACCCTGACCGGGCAGCACAGCATGTACCTGGGTGGGGAGACGTGGTCGGCGGGAACGCTCTCCGATCGCGCGCAAGTCTTCGTGGCGACGTTGGCTCGCGATCTGGCCGAGCATCGCGGCCGCTCGGTCGTTCTGGCCGGAGGAAGCCAGCCTCCCGAAGTGCACGCGCTTGCGATGGCGCTCAATCATGCGCTGGGCAACGTGGGACCGGTGGTGCGCTACACGCTGGAGCCGTACCCCGCCCAGCAACGAGAGGGCATCGCCGGCCTGGCCAAGGCCATGGACACGGGACAGGTCAACTTCCTGGTCGTGCTGGGCGGAAACCCGGCCTACGACGCACCCGCCGACATCGATTTCACTGCCCGCATGCGCAAGGTTCCCGACGTCGCGTGCTTGAGCTTCTATCGCGACGAAACGGCGGAGAAGGCCAACTGGCACCTGCCCGAGACGCACTTTCTCGAGACGTGGGGCGACGCGGAGGCGTGGGACGGAACACGAAGCATTCAGCAGCCGCTCATCGCCCCCATGTATCAAGGAAAGAGCGAGCTCGAGGTTCTGTCCATGTTCCTTGGCCGGCCGCTCGACAGCCATGCGCTCCTTCAGGAGGCGTACGGGCGCGAGTGGGGCGTGTTCTCTGGCTCGCGCTGGGACCGCGCGCTCAACGACGGCGTGCTCCCCGGGACGGCCTACGCCGAAATCACCGCCACTCCCGACTTTTCCAGCGTTACCGCCGCATGGTCCCGCCGCACGCCTCCGGCTTCCGGCGGCATCGAAGCGCTCTTCCGTCCGGATTATTCGGTGTGGGATGGACGCTTCGCGAACAACTCCTGGATGCAAGAGCTGCCCGACCCCATGACCAAGATCGTGTGGGACAACGCGGCGCTCCTGTCGTCAAAGACCGCCGAGTCCTTAGGGGTCAAAGACGGGGATCTGGTCAGCGTGAGCGTCGCCAACCGCGACCTCGAGATTGCGGCGTGCATCGTTCCCGGATTGGCCGACGGCGCGGTCGTGTTGCCCTTGGGCTACGGACGAAAGCGCGTGGGACGGGTGGGGGACGGCGTCGGGTTCAATACCTACGCGCTTCGAACCACCACGGGGATGGACATTGCCCCCGCGTCGGTGAAAGCGGGCGCGGGCCATTACACGCTCGTGCGCACCCAGGATCATCAGGCGATCGAAGGACGTCCGCTCGTCCGCGAAGGCACGCTCGAGGAGTACCGGAAGGATCCCGAGTTCGCCCGGGAAATGAACGAGGCGCCGCCGCCCCTCACCCTCTACACCAACAAGGAATACGACTTTTCGAAGCCACCCCAATGGGGAATGGCCATCGATCTCAACACCTGCATCGGCTGCAACGCGTGCACGATCGCCTGCCAGTCGGAGAACAACATTCCCACGGTCGGAAAAGAGCAGGTGAAGAAGAATCGCGAGATGCACTGGATTCGTATCGACCGCTACTACGTGGGGGACGTCGAAGAAGCGGAAGCCGTGCATCAACCCATTCCCTGCATGCACTGTGAAAACGCGCCGTGCGAGAACGTCTGCCCGGTCAACGCCACCAACCACAGCGCGGACGGCCTCAACCAGATGGTTTACAACCGCTGCATCGGCACGCGGTATTGCAACAACAACTGTCCCTACAAGGTCCGGCGGTTCAACTTCCTGGCCTGGCGCAAGCACGAGCCGGAAGTGATCAAGATGGCCATGAACCCGGACGTGACGGTGCGTATGCGGGGCGTGATGGAGAAGTGCACCTATTGCGTGCAGCGCATCAACCGCAAGCGCATCGAAGCCAAGATTGCCCAGCGCGATATCCAGGATGGCGAGATCAGGACCGCCTGCCAGCAGGTGTGCCCCACCGAAGCGATCATCTTCGGTGATCTCTTGGATTCCGAGAGCCGCGTCGCCAAGCTAAAAGCGGAAGAGCGCAGCTACACGCTCCTCGAGGAACTCAACACGCAGCCGCGGACATTCTTTCTCGCTCGCTTGCGGAATCCAAACTCGGAGATGGAGAAGGCCTGATGTCGACGGCCACCGTACCGCCCGAGCCCCGCGAAATGGTGCCGGACGATCCGCGACGCCGGCTCACCCTGGTTCAGGGGCGGCACAGCTTCGCCGACATCACCCGGATGGTGTGTGCGCCGGTCGAGGAGCCGGCGACGCGGGGTTGGTGGGTTGGATTCGGGATCGCGTCCATGTGTCTGGGCCTATTCGTGGCCATGGTCGTGTACCTGGTCCTGGTCGGGATCGGGATCTGGGGACTCAACAGTCCGCAGGGGTGGGGCTTCGACATCACCAACTTCGTGTGGTGGGTCGGTATCGGTCACGCCGGCACGCTGATCAGCGCTATTCTCTATCTCTTCCGTCAGAAATGGCGTACCGCGATCAACCGGTTCGCGGAAGCCATGACCATCTTTGCCGTTATTTGCGCGCTCATGTTTCCCACCATTCACGTGGGCCGCATCTGGATGCTCTGGATGGCGCTTCCCATTCCCAACTGGGAAGCGATTTGGCCGCAGTTCCGCAGCCCGCTCCTCTGGGATGTGTTCGCGGTCGGCACCTACTTCACCGTGTCGGTCATCTTCTGGTACATGGGCCTCATTCCCGATCTTGCGACCCTGCGTGACCGCGCCAAGAGCAAAGTGCGCTGGCTGGTGTACGGCATCCTGGCCATGGGATGGCGCGGCTCGGCCAGGCACTGGGCGAACTACGAGAAGGCCTATCTGATCCTAGCCGGCATCTCGACGCCTCTCGTCCTCTCCGTGCACTCGATCGTGAGCTTCGACTTCGCCGTATCCGTCATTCCCGGCTGGCATACCACCATCTTCCCCCCCTACTTCGTGGCCGGCGCCATCTTTTCCGGCTTCGCGATGGTGATGACGCTCGCGATCGTGGCCCGTCGCGCCTTCCGACTCACCGACGTGATCACGATCGACCATCTCGACAACATGAACAAGATCATGCTCGCCACCGGGATGATGGTGGGTTACGCCTACTCGATGGAGTTCTTCATCTCCTGGTACAGCGGGAACAAGTACGAGATGTTCACGTTCGTGAACCGCGCCTTCGGTCCCTATGCGTGGGCGTACTGGATCATGATCACCTGCAACGTGCTCGTGCCCCAGATCTTTTGGTTCCGGAAGAATCGGCGCTCGATTCCGATCATGTTCGTGGCCTCGATCCTCATCAACGTCGGCATGTGGTTCGAGCGCTTCGTCATCATCATGAGCCTCTCCCGCGACTTCCTGCCCTCATCGTGGGGTTATTACAAACCGACGTGGGTGGAGATCTGCACGCTCATCGGATCCTTGGGCCTCTTCTTCACCTTGTTTTTCCTGTTCCTTCGCTTCCTGCCCATGGTCGCCATGGCGGAAGTCAAGAACGTGCTCCCGCAAGCCGACCCGCACGGTCATGGTGAGGGCGGCGTGCCGCCTGGAGAACCGGCATGAGCGAGACACCTAAGCCTCGCCCGGCGCCCGAGGCACCCTACGGGGTGATGGCGGAATTCGCGACGCCGGCCGAGCTCTTGCGCGCGGCCGGACGCTTGCGCGCGCGGGGGTACCGGAACATCGAAGCCTACTCGCCGTTTCCCATTCACGGCCTGGACGCCGCACTCGGGCACGGGGGATCGAAAGTGCCCTGGATCGTGCTCGGCGGAGCGATTATCGGCGCATCGAGCGGACTCTTGTTGCAGTGGTGGACGAGTGCCGTCGACTACCCGATCAAGGTGGGCGGTAAGCCGTACTTCAGCATCCCTGCGTTCGTTCCCATTACCTTCGAACTCGGGGTGCTCTTCTCGGCATTCGCGGCGCTTCTCGGCATGCTGGCGCTCAACCAGTTGCCGCAGCCCTATCACCCCGTGTTCAAGCACTCACAGTTTCATCGGGTCACCGACGATCGTTTCTTTCTGGCCGTGGAGTCGGAGGATCCCATGTTCAACGTCGAGCGTGCGGAGCGCGATCTGGGGGATGCGGGGGGTCAACACATCGAGGTGCTCCAGGCATGAGAATCGCTCGGACCCTCGCTCTCTTGGTGCTCCTCATGCTGCCGTTCGCGCTGGGTTGTTCGCGCGGACAGCCGCGGGAGCACCGGCCGATCGTGATCATTCCCGATATGGAGTTCCAGCCCAAGTACAAGGCGCAATCTGCGTCGCCGCTCTTTGCCGACGGCCGGGCCATGCGTACGCCTCCCGAAGGGACGGTGGCGCGCGGAACCCTGAAGGAAGACCCGGGTTATTTCCAAGGCAAGGTGGGGGAGACGTACCTGGCCCACAATCCGCACCCGATCACGATGGAGCTGTTGAAGCGCGGTCAAAACCGCTTCAACATTTATTGCTCCCCGTGTCACGACCGGATCGGCAGCGGCAAGGGCATCGTCATCGGTTACGGGCTGGTTCCGCCTCCGTCGTTTCACGATGACAAAGTTCTCGCGTTCGCCGACGGTTACATCATGAACGTGATCACGAACGGCGTGCGCACGATGCCGGCCTACGGCGCCCAGATTCCCGCCGACGATCGCTGGGCCATCGTCGCGTATCTGCGCACCCTCGAGCGGAGTCAGCGAGCGACGCTTGCGGACGTGCCATCCGATCGTCAGCAGGACCTGAAATAAATGGCGCACGCAATGCCGCTTCCCGATCCCATTGACGTTCCGGCAGGAGGCTGGCCCCGGGCACGCCGGGTGGCCGACGTGATCGCGGTGGTGGGACTCCTCTTGTCGTTGATTGGATTCGTGGTCAACCGGCCCCAGTTCTATTACTCCTGGCTGGTTGCGTACACCTTCGTCATCACCATAGCGCTCGGCACGCTGTTGTTCGTGATGCTCCAGCACATTACCCGAGCCGGCTGGAGCGTGGCTATCCGGCGTCTGGCCGAGGTCTCCGCGTCGCTCATTCCCTACTTCGCGATCCTCTTCATCCCGATTCTTGTGGGGCTCAGGGAGATTTATCCCTGGGCGCGTCCCGATGCGCTTCAGGATCCATTGATCCGGTACAAGCACGCGTATCTGAACGTGCCCTTCTTCCTCATTCGGACCGTCGTTTATTTCGGGGTCTGGACCTATCTATCGCGATACTTCTTGAAGCGCTCGCTCTTTCAGGACACGAGCAAGGATTTCCGGCTCACCGTGGACATGCAGCGGCGGGCCGCCCCCGGCATCATTCTTTATGCTATGACGCTCACCTTTATGGCGTTCGACTGGCTCATGTCCGGCGACCCGCACTGGTACTCGACGATTTTCGGGGTCTACATATTCGCCGGAAACACGCTGGCCGCATTCGCATTCCTCGTCCTGGTCAGCCTCACCCTTCGCCGGGGTGGTTGGCTCAGCAACACAGTGCGCGCGGATCATTACCAGGATCTGGGCCGATGGATGTTCGCGTTCACGGTCTTCTGGGCCTACATCGCGTTCTCGCAGTTTTTTCTCATCTGGTACGGCAACATGCCCGAGGAGACGGAGTGGTACGTGCACCGCATCACCGGCTCCTGGAAATCGTTCAGCTATTTCCTGGTTTGGGGACATTTCGCGGTGCCGTTCGTCCTCCTCATGTCGCGTTGGACGAAGCGGCGCCCTTGGTTCGTGGCCGTGATGGCGGTGTGGGTCCTTCTCATGCACTTTTTGGACATGCACTGGATCGTGATGCCGCGGCTCCACGCGGAAGGCTTTAGTCCAAGCTGGATCGATCTGGTCACGGTGGTCGGGATCGGAGGGGTCTTTCTCTCCTTGTACACGCGGCGTTTGGCCGCCCATGCGCTCATTCCGGCCGGAGACCCGCGACTTCCGGAATCCTTGGCCTTGGAGCACCTGTACTGATGACGACCCATGACTCCCACCCCATGACCGGCGGTCATCCGTTGCCGCCCGACCATCCGGAGCAGACCAAGGTGATCTTCCTCTGGGGCGTCGTGACGGTGGTCATCCTGGTGGTACTCGTCGTGTGGGCTCGCAGCTATTTCTTCCTGGTGCGAAACGAATTCGTTCAAAGGAACTATCTGTCCGCTCCCAATCCCAAGATCGACGAGCAGCACGCGCGCGAGCAGCAGGTCCTCAGTTCTTACGGGTGGGTCGACCGGCAAAAGGGAATCGTTCACATTCCGATCGACCAGGCCATGGAAATCATGGTGCGCGATGCCCAATCGGGATCCAGCCCATCCTCGGGAGCCCGGCCGTGAAGCGGCTTGTATTTGCGCTCCTCCTAGTTCCGAGTCTGGCCTGGGCCCAATACGGGCGACCGGTTGTAGACACGCCCGCTCCGAATGCGCTGCCGGAAGAGCTTGAGGGGATCGAGATCCAGGATCGCAGCGGGAGCATCGTGCCGGCGGATATTGCGCTGGTGGACGAAGTTGGGCAGAGCGTTCATTTCGGAGATTTCTTTGGCCATGGCCGGCCCGTCGCAGTCCAGCTCGCATACTTCCAGTGCCCCATGCTCTGTACGCTGGTCTTGAATGCATTCGTGGACGGCGCCAAACCGCTCTCCTGGGTTCCGGGCCAGGACTACGAGGTGGTTACGGTGAGCTTCGATCCTCGGGACACGCCGGAGATAGCCAAGGCCAAAAAGGCGACCTACGTCGCCTCGCTCGGGAAGACGGGAAGCGAGGCCGGCTGGCATTTTCTGACCGGTACCGAGCCCGAGGTGCGGCGCCTCGCCGATGCGCTGGGGTTCAAGTATCGCTGGGTGCCGGACCGCAAGGAGTTCGCCCATGCCGCGGGTATGTTCGTGCTCACTCCGGAAGGAAAAGTGAGCCGGACCCTCTACGGGATCGAGTATCCAAGCAAGGATATGCGCCTGTCTCTGGTTGAAGCGGGAGAAGGCAAGCTCGGTTCCCCGTTCGACAAGCTACTGCTTTATTGCTTTCAGTACGACGCCAAGGCCCACAAGTATGCGATGGTGGCGATGAACGTCATGAAGGTGGGCGGACTCTTCACCGTGCTTACGTTGGGAGGCGTTCTGGCCGTCGTGTGGTCCCGGGAACGCCATCGCCCCCGGCATGCGGTCTAACGCCATGCTCCATCACCCGGAACCCAGAACATGAAAGACGCAACGATTCAGATGCCGCCTCAGGCGTCCACAGTGGCGCCTCACATCGACAATCTCTATTACTTCATCTTCTGGGGATGCACGTTCTTTTTTCTTCTCATCGTGGGGTTCAGCCTCTACTTCGTTATACGTTATCGCCGAACCAAAGCAGAGCGGATGGAAAAGGCGTTCCACAACACGCCTCTCGAAATCACCTGGACGGTCATTCCCACCATTCTGGTCATGATCGTGTTCGTGTGGGGATTCCGGGGCTATATGGACCTGTCCGTGGCTCCGGGGAACGCGATCGAGTACTACGTCACCGGAAAGAAATGGCTGTGGGAAGTCACCGATCCCAACGGCGCGGTGAGCATCAACGAGATGACGGTGCCGCTCAACCAGCCGGTGAAGATCATCCTGCGCTCCCAAGATCTCATCCACAGCTTCTTTGTTCCCGCGTTTCGGGTGAAACAAGATGCCATTCCGAACCGGTACAACACCCTTTGGTTCGAGGCCACCATGCCGGGAGACTTCGACATCTTGTGCACCGAATACTGCGGATCGGGGCACTCGGGCATGTTGGGCAAGGTCCACGTACTGACCCCCGAGAAATGGGCGGAGTACCAGAAAGCCACCGGGGGGCGTCCGGCCACCGTGCCGCTCGAGGACTGGGGGGCGAAGCTTTACGCTTCCAAAGCCTGCATTACCTGTCATTCGCTGGACGGCTCCAAGAAGACGGGACCGACCTTCAAGGGCGTGTTCGGACATCCGGTAACGTTCAAGGATGGGACCACGGCGGTGGCGGACGAGAACTACCTTCGCCATTCGATCCAGGAACCGGGAGCACAGGTGGTGGCGGGCTTCGATCCCGTTATGCCCGTGTTCGCAGGTTCCTTGAGCGATGACGATATCGACGCCTTGGTGGCGTTCATCAAGAAGCAACAGTAGGGGATCACATGCGATGTAACGATCGGGCGGAGGAGTAACGCGTATGGCCACGCAAATCTTGGACGCCCATCGGCCGGCCTCGGTCAGCTATCTGGACGCGGCGCGGGGCTGGAAGTCCTGGGCCTACACGCTCGACCACAAGCGCATCGGGGTCATGTACTTGATCTCGGTCTCGCTCGCTCTTCTGATCGGCGGGCTCTTTGCCATGCTGATCCGGATCGAGCTCTTCACGCCGGGCAAGACGATCATGACCGCGGATACCTACAACAAGGTGTTCACGCTCCACGGCATCATCATGGTCTTTCTGTTCATCATTCCATCCATACCCGCCGCGCTGGGTAATTTCTTCTTGCCGATCATGATCGGGGCCAAGGACGTTGCCTTTCCGCGGCTCAACATCGCCAGCTATTACCTGTGGGTGACCGGAGCGATATTTACCCTGACCGCCATCCTCGTCAACGGTATCGATACGGGGTGGACGTTCTACACCCCGTATAGCGTCGACACCCACACGTCGGTCATCTGGATGGGGCTGGGCGTCTTCATCCTCGGATTTTCTTCGATCTTTACCGGCCTCAACTTCCTGGTCACCATGCACAAGCTCCGCATGCCGGGGCTGGGCTGGTTCGACATGCCGCTCTTTTTGTGGGCCATCTACGGGACCGCCCTCATCCAGGTGCTGGCCACCCCGGTGATCGGGATCACCACGTTGCTCCTCGTCGCCGAGCGGACGATGCACATCGGTATCTTCGATCCCGCTCTGGGCGGCGACCCGGTTCTCTTTCAGCATTTCTTCTGGTTCTACTCCCACCCCGCGGTCTACATCATGATCTTGCCCGGGATGGGGATCATCAGCGAGATCATCACCACCTTCGCTCGCCGCCATGTGTTCGGCTATCGCTTCATCGCGTTTTCATCGATCGCCATCGCCGTGCTGGGATTCTTGGTTTGGGGCCACCACATGTTCGTGAGCGGTCAGTCCGAGGTCGCGACCATGGTGTTCTCTTTCCTCACCTTCTTCGTCGCCATCCCGTCCGCGATCAAGGTGTTCAACTGGACGACGACCATGTACCGGGGACAGATTGCTCTCGACACCCCGATGCTCTACGCGCTCTCGTTTCTCTTCCTGTTTTCCATCGGTGGGCTCACCGGAATCTTCCTGGGAGCCTTGTCGGTGGACGTCCACCTCACCGACACCTACTTCGTGGTCGCCCACTTTCACTACGTGATGATGGGGGGCACGGTCATGGCGTTTCTGGCCGGGCTTCACTACTGGTGGCCGAAGATGACCGGGCGCATGTACAACGAAAAGCTGGGACGGATCGGGGCGGTGATGGTGTTCGTCGGGTTCAATGTGACCTTCCTCACCCAGTTCGTGCTCGGCTCGCGCGGCATGCCGCGCCGCTATTACGATTATCTGCCTCAGTACGAGAGGCTCCACCAGATGTCCTCCTACGGGGCGTGGCTCCTGGGGGCAGCTTTTCTGTTGATGACGATCTACTTCATCCAGTCCCTGCGTTCGGGGGCTAAGGCACCCGACAATCCCTGGGGATCGTTGGGGTTCGAGTGGCGCACGCCGTCCCCGCCGCCGGTGGAGAACTACGAAACACCCCCCGACCTTTCCATCGGTCCCTACGATTACGGCAAGGTGTACGGCAAACCCGACCCCGCGGAAGCCAAGGCTTAAGGCAGAGAATGGGAGTCATGCCCAGATGAGCGAAATCACGGCCGAAGGCGGCGGAGTGCCCGAAAAGAAGACGTTCGAGCACCAGGTCGGCCATCACTTTGCCGACGCGGAAAACGAGTTCACCGCCAACAAGTTCGGGTTCTGGCTCTTTCTGGCCACGGAAATCCTGCTCTTCGGGGGGCTGTTCGTGGCTTACGTCGTGTTCCGCACCACCTATCCCATGACCTTCCACGAGGCGCACGAGCACCTCTCGAAGACCATGGGAGCCATCAACACGGTCGTGCTCATTTGTTCCAGCTTTACGATGGCCATGGCGGTGCGCGCCTCGCAGACCAACCAGCAGCGACGACTCGTCTGGCTGTTGGCGGTCACGATCCTCTGTGCCTTCATCTTCCTTGTCATCAAGTTCTTCGAGTACAAGGCCAAGATCGAGCACGGTTACCTGCCGGGGTACTGGTACACGCCCCATCTCCCCACCGATCCGGCCAATGGGAACATCTTTTTCGGCCTCTATTTCGTGATGACCGGGTTACACGGAGTGCACGTGCTGGGCGGCATCGTGGCCATCACTTGGGTGCTGGTGAAAGCACGCAAGGGTCAGTTCTCCAGCGAGTGGTACACCCCGGTCGAACTGGTCGGAATGTACTGGCACTTGGTCGATCTCATCTGGATCTATCTCTTCCCGCTCTTCTACCTGATTGGATAGCCGCGCATGAGCCACGACACTGCCCACGGTCACCCGACAGAAGGACGCAAGCACCATCCGCACGTGTTGCCCGTGCGTATGTATTTAAGCGTATGGATCGGCCTTCTTGTTTTGACCGTCATCACGGTGAAGGTGTCCTACTTCAACTTCGGGGTCATGAACCTCGTCGTGGCCATGGGCGTGGCGACCTTGAAGGCGACCCTCGTCGTGCTCTTCTTCATGCATCTCAAGTACGACGAAAAATTCAACGCCATCATCTTTGCCGGATCGCTCACCTTCCTTACCATCTTCTTCGTGTTGACCCTGGCCGACACCATGGAGCGCGGAAAAGTCGACCCGGTCGAAGCGCACGAGCTGGTGCCGGTGCCGGCGCGCCCGGAGCTCTCCGACCGCAAGACCGTGCACGTCCAGGAAAAGAGCCCCACTGAGCCGGGTGCGCATGGGTTGACGCAACCCGCGACGGGCGAAAGCCTGGCCACTCCCACTCCGGCCGACAGTGCAGCCATGCGCGGCGCGACCGCTCCCGGGGAAAGCACGAAGGCGCCCGGGGGACACTGATCTTGAGGCCGGCATGAACGCCGAGATCCTCACCATCGGATCCGAGATCCTGGCGGGGGACATCCTGGACACGAATGGGCGGGACATTGCCCAGGCCCTGGCGGGCCTGGGCCTTTTGGTATCCCGCCGGGTCTCCGTTTCAGACCATATCGACGCTATTTCGGAAGCGGTGGTGAATGGATTGGGTCGAGCCGAGGTACTCGTTGTTACCGGAGGCTTGGGGCCCACCCCTGACGACCTCACCCGGGAAGGCGTAGCCCGGGCCTTGGGAGTAGGGCTTCACCTCCGGCATGAGCTCGTCGAGCCGCTTCGTGAGCGTTTTCGAACCTTCGGTTTTCGCGAAATGGCGGACACGAACCTCGTCCAGCTCACTCTCCCCGAAGGTGCGGAGCCCATTCCGAACCCCATTGGAACCGCGCCCGGATTCCGGATCGAACACCAGGGTGCCGTGCTGTTTGCCCTTCCCGGCATTCCACGCGAGATGAAGGTCATGCTCCTAGAGAGCGTCCTGCCCTGGCTTACCGCGCATCGTCCGGTAGCCCCCCTCGCCGTCCGAGTGTTGCGCACCATTGGCATCGGTGAATCGGATCTCATCCACCGGTTCGGACACGTGTTCTCCGGTTTTTCGAACGTGGAAGTTGGCTTTTACCCACACCTTCCGGGGGTGGACCTCAAGCTGTCCTCGAAGTCACTGGCCGATCTCGAGCAGGCCGAGAACGCCTTACGGGCGGTACTGGGGCACCACGTCTACGGCGTAGATGCGGAGCCCTTGGCCGGCGCCGTTGGAAGACTGTTGATGGCGCAGGGATGGCGGGTCGGCACGGCGGAATCCTGCACCGGAGGGAGAATCGCCGCGCTCTTGGCCTCGGTGCCGGGCTCGAGCCGTTACTTCGATCGCGCCGTGGTGACCTATTCCGATCGCGCCAAGACGGAATTGTTGGGAGTCGATGCGGCATTGATCGAGAAACATGGTTCGGTGAGCGAACCGGTGGTGCAGGCCATGGCGGAAGGCCTGCGCGAGCGAAGCCGCATCGAAGCTGTCATCGCCGTGACCGGGATCGCCGGCCCCGACGGAGGCACGCCGGAGAAACCAGTGGGCCTGGTCTGGAGCGCGATTGCGGTGCCGGGGGAGACACGAGTGTGGCGATCCATGCACGGCGGCACACGCGACATGATCGTTACGCGATCCACCAACCTGAACGTGAATCGATTGCGCTTGATGCTGCTGGGGGAGCGAGACATCCTGTGAGCCCCCGAGAGTATCCGGCCAAGCCGTATCGCTCGGAGCGTGGTCGGGAGAAATCGGCGGCCGGCGATCGGGTGCGGTCGTTCGTGGCGGTGTTTCCGCCAAGGGATGTGCTCGAATCCATCTTGGAGTTGCAGCGATCGCTCCAGATCACCCTGCCCGGCGTGCGCTGGGTAGAGCCTGGGAATCTCCACTTCACGCTCCGATTTTTCGGCGATCTCGGAGCCCTAGAGCGCGCGAAAGCCGCGCAAGTGATCGACGAAATAACGCGCGGCAGGTCGCGTTTCGACGTGGAACTCCACGGCGTAGGTGTGTTCTCGAGTTGGAAGCATCCCCGCGTGGTGTGGGTGGGCTGTGGCGAAGGAAGCGAAGCGTTTGCAGATCTTGGCCGCGCGCTGGAGTTCGCGTTTCGCGATGCGCGGCTGGGCAAAGCCGACAAGCCTTTCAAACCACACCTTACCCTCGGACGCTGGCGGGATTTTGGAGCGGTGATCCCCGAATCGTCGGTCGCCGCGTGCGAGAAGATCGGAACCCTGGGGCGATTCACGGTGGAGGAGGTGGGTCTCATCGAGAGCAAGCTCTCGCCCAAAGGCTCCACATATGCCGCCCTACATCGGGGCCGGCTCGTCTAGAGAGCCGTTCTTCTTGCCGGACATGAGCTTGTCCGATTCCCGAAACCCGGTTTCATTCCCGCCCGTATGGCCGGGAAATGAAAACGAACCTCGTCTGCTCGATCCTTCCCCCTTACATCCTCGAACGTTTGGCGCGCTCCACAGATCCCGACATTCGGCGACGCGCACGACGCGCGCTGGCACAGGCCGAAGGGTATCGCGTGGGGCGTGCGGCGCCGGGCCTTACGGCACCGACGCGAGCGCCTCGTGGAAAACGGCGAGCGGTCTACGATGCCGAGGGCAAGTCACAGTTGCCGGGACGGCTCGTGCGATCGGAATCCCGGGACCCCGTGCCTGACGTTGCCGTCAACGAAGCGTACGATCACTCGGGCACCACCTACGATTTTTTTGCCAAGATCTTGGGCCGGAACTCGCTGGACGGTGAAGGCCTGAAGCTCGTGTCCTCGGTACACGTGGGAGACGAAGAGGGAGAGCCGCTCACGAACGCGTTCTGGAACGGCGAGCAAATGGCCTATGGTGACGGTGACGGCCGGATCTTCCGGCGGTTCACCCGGTCCTTGGACGTAGTCGGGCACGAGCTGACGCATGGTGTGGAATCGTTCACCAGCAATCTGGTTTATCAGGGGCAGTCCGGCGCATTGAACGAGCACTTCGCGGACGTCTTCGGTGTCCTCGTGCGGCAATGGAAGCAGAATGAGCCCGCCTCGGAGGCCTCTTGGGTGGTCGGGGAAGACATCCTCGTCCCCGCACCGACTCGCCGCGGTATCCGTGACATGGAAAAGCCGGGCACCGCGTTCGTAAGCGATCCCTATCTCGGCACCGATCCCCAGCCCGCCCACGTGAAGGACTACTACACGGGGAGGCTCGACAAAGGCGGTGTGCATCTCAACTCGGGGATTCCCAATCGCGCCTTCGCCCTGGCCGCGAAGGCGATTGGTGGCCGGGCCTGGGAAATTGCCGGACGCATCTGGTACGACGCCCTTTTGCAACTTTCGCCGGTGGCAAGCTTCCTCGATTGCGCGCGGACGACGTTGAGTTTGGCGCGACGTCATGGCGAGACGACCCAAAAAGCGGTTCGCCAGGGTTGGGCCGCGGTCGGGATAACGGTGTAGGCTGGAGAGATGCAGGTGAGCTTTCGAGTTTCCGGAGGGGTGCACGGCCTGGTGCAAGGCGTGGAGTTGGACACGGAAAGCCTGGACGCCACCCTAGCGAGTCGGTTGGAGGCGCTGATCGCGGAGAGCGGTCTTCGTGGGCGCCATGAGGCTTTTTTGAAGGCGGCCCGCGATATGCCGCAATACGAAGTCATCATTACCGACCGGGGCAAGGTCATTTCGTTGGACTGTGACGATCGCAGTGTTCCCGCGAAGGCGCGCCCCTTGATTCGTTTCCTGACCGAGCGCTCGGAGCCGATCACGCCATGAATCTCTGGGCGCTCTTAGCGACGGTATTTGGGGCCGGAGCGGTGGGCGGTGTGGTGAACGCGCTCATCAGTGACAACGGGTTCGTGCTGCCTCGCCGCGAAATGGTGAACGGGGTGCTCGTGATTCGCCCCGGGTTCCTGCTCAACGTGTTCGTGGGCGGCATTGCCGGGGCGGTGTCGTGGGGACTGTATGGCCCGTTTGGTGCGTGGTACATGCTGGGCGGGACGCAAGAAGGACGGGGCGGGCTGACCCTGGCCGCGCTGGTAGGGGCGGTGCTGGTCGGCGTAGCCGGCGCGCGGTGGCTGACTAGCGAGGCGGAGAAGAAGGTCCTGCGCGCTCTGGCGAAGCCAGTCGTGAGTCGATGAGTTCCTCGATGACTGATTTCACGCGCTCGCTGGCGTCCCCATCCAGCTTGTAGAAGAGATAGTCGCGTTCGCGATCGGCCGCTTGTTGCATGGTTGCCGTCGGCTCTAGGGCGGCCTTTATGGCGGCGTTCAAGTTCTCGGGCCGGTCCACGTGGACGAACGCGTCTTTCAGGAACTGGCGATTGTCGACCTCGAGGAGAGGCTGGCCGTCCGAGTGCTTGAGCGTGTCGCTCGGCAAGTCGTAAATCACCCCCGTTTTTCCAAGGGCCAAGAAATCGAAGACGGTGCTGGATGCCTCGCTAATGAGCGTGTCGGCGGCCGCCATGTAAGGAACGATGTTGTATTCCTCCATGGGTAACAGGACGGAATGGGGATACCGGGGCGCTCGGGTCTCGAAAATGCGATGTTGCCGGTGCGGCGCGTACTTGCCCATCCAGCTGTAGTGATGGAGCTTCACGATCAGGTTGTAGTCGTTCTTCGTGGATTCAAAGATCGCGTTCCTGATCTCGTACATACACGTCGGCTTATAGGTGGGGGCGAAGAGCACGGTTTTCTTGGCCGGATCGAGGCCCCAGCGAGTTAGAAGGCGCTCGCGATCGCCGTATTTCCCCTGAAAGTAGTAGTCGAGCTTGGGAAGACCCACCAGGTGGACGCGGCTCTTGCCGATCGCCCCCGACGCGTTGATCCGATCGACCCGATGCTGCCCTTCCACGAACACTTCGTAGGCGGTGTGGGTGTGGCGAGCCAGATTGCGATAGAGGATCGTCTTGATGCCGGTTCCGTGATTCAGAAAACACAGTATGGCGTTGCCGTAGGCGGCGGCGTTCCCGATCGTATCGCCCGCGATCACCACGTCGAAACCGACCCGTTCCTCGGTGAAGCGATAACCCTGTTTGGCCAACGCGTCGAGCAGGGGTGGGCGATGTTTGACATTGAAGAGCAGGAATTTTCGAAGCCGCTCCTCGTCGTGCGAGAAATACACGTCGTAATTGGGGTCGGCCAGAAAGAGATCGATGAGCGGATCGAACGCGGCTTTGTGGTAAAGGAACCCGACTTTGAAGAGGACTTTTGTTTTTGCCAAGGCGTCAGCGGGGGGAACGGAAGCGATCTTCCAAACCCAGAGCCGCCTCGTAGGCGGCCGGCGTGTCGATGTCGATCCAGGTGCAGTGTTGCGGGATGGGAACGCTTAGAAACTCCCCGGTCGCGATGAGGCTTCGTACCCCGTCGGAGATGCTTTCCTTGCCCAGGGCAATTTGGGCCTCCAACGCGTCCATGAACCGGTGATCGATGCGGAACACGCCACAGTCGATGGCGTTGTAGGTGGAAAGCTCTTTCCCTATCTCCACGATGTGATGATGTTCGGTGCGAACCTTGGTTGCATCGTCGATGTCGAACACCTCGGTTATGCGCGAATCGGTAAGGAGGGCGTTACCCGTCGCCCCTCCGAGTGTGTTCAGCCCGTCCGGATGAACTAGATGATCGGACATGGAAAGAAAGGACGCGTCTTTGTCCTCGATTGCGGAGCGGGCTTTGAGGACAGAGATCCCGTTGCCGCGCTCGTATTCGGGGTTCTCAACCAGCGAGATGTCGTAACCGAAGTTGCGGCGGCCTTCCAGGTACCCCCGAATCATGTCGCCCTTGAACCCAATGACGACCGTAAACCCGGAGACGCCGATCGCGGCAAAGTGCGCCATGATGCGCGAGAGAATCGTGCCGTCGCCATAGGGGAGGAGCGTCTTCGGCATGCGCTGGGTAACGGGCCACAACCGGCTTCCCTTCCCCGCGGCCACGATGATCGCTCTCACGCTTCTCCTCTGAGTGGCATCCGTTCGGTGCGTTCCAATAGATGAACCGCCGCCTTTATGGCTTCTTCGGGACGAGGCGGCAGGATCGTGCGCCCGGATGGTAATGAGCGGCCTCGGGCATGGGCAAGGTCCCAGAGCACCGGATGACGTGGGTCGGGAGGGGTCCAGAAGATGGGATTGACCTCGCTGAAGTAGCCGACGGTGGGGAGGCCCAGGGCGAGGGCAATGTGACGGGGACCGTTGTCGTTCCCCACGAAGAGATCGGCGCCAATGCAAAGCCGGGCAAGATCAGGAATACGGTTGGCGATGAGCGCGCGGTGGGGGATGTGTTTCAGTCGCGTGGCGAAATCGTTGATGACGTCGTCTTCGCCAGGTCCTCCCGCGATCACGAATCCCGCTCGCGTGGCGGAATGGATGCCCTCGGCCGTTTTAGCGAACGCCTCCATGGACCAGCGTTTGTGGGCCCATGGACTCACGGGGGAGAGCAGGACTTTGTGGGGGGCTTGGAGCTCGTTCCAGATCTCGTGGGCTGACGACGGCGGATGGAGTCGAGGAACGATCGATTTGGGCGACAGACCTAGCGCACGCAAGAGATCGAGCTTGTGGTCGGCGGTGTAGTGCGTGCCGGTGTGCTGGCCAAGGTCGACGCTTCGATGGTGCCATCGAAACCGATCCCGAAAGCCCACGGACTCAGGGGCAATGGCCCGAGCCAGCATCGACGTGGCGGGAAGAGATTGGAAGTCGAGAACGAGATCGAAATGCTCCTGATGGAGGCTCGGTAGAAGCTTGAGGAGGGAGGACTTCGGCGCGCGAACCCAGGTGACATCCACGCGATCGTCGCCCTGGAAGAGATCGCTCGAAGGGTATTCGGTGAGGAGATGCAGCCGAGTGTCCGCCCAGGCTTCCCGGAGCGCATCCAGGGCGGGCGCGAGGAGCACCGTGTCGCCGATGCGCCGGAGCTGGATGAGGAGAACGCGCTCAGGAATCGCAAACATTGTCGAAGTATTTAGCCATTAAGGGTCCGTCAGGTCTAGGCACTTTTTACCACGAAATCGCGGTAAACCTCTTCGGTCGCAAGGAGTCGAATACCCTTTTGAACACTCTCAGGTGTATGATTTCACTTACTTGGGCTGCCGGGTCTGGAAATTGCATTTCTCACGGCTGATCCGTTTTGTGATCATTTCCTTGAGTATGTGGGGTTGTGGGGGTGATGATGTCCCCGTTGCCCCCGTCCCTCTTGTTACGCAACTTCCCGGACCGTCGCCGCCCAGGATTGTCAGCCGTCCTTCCTTTGTCACGTCATGGGGATCTCCTGGATCTGGCGACGGACAGTTCAACCTTCCGAGTGATCTGGTCGCAAGCAGATCCGGCTCTGTCTTCGTGTGCGATTCGGGGAATAAACGCATTCAAAAGTTCGATAGAGACGGCAATTTCCTGAGCAAGTGGGGGAAGGAAATTAGCTCGTACCAAATCTTGAATCATCCCTACGGAATTGCATTGGATAGCGCGGGAAACATATTCGTGGCCGACACAGGCGCCAACCTCATTCGAAAGTTCAATCCAGAATTGCAGCAAGTCTACAGCTGGGGTGGGCCGGGTGCGACTCCAGGATTGTTTCAGAACCCAGTTGCACTTGCATTCGACTCAATGGACAACCTCTATGTTTCGGATATGGATAACCACCGAATTCAGAAGTTCGCCTCCGATGGTTCCTTCGCGCTGTCTTGGGGGGCTACGGATGAATTGGCATCCGCACGGGGGATTGCTGTGGACAATTCCGGTCCGGCCATATATGTGGCCGACAGTGGATTTCATTGGATTCGAAAATATGATCCGTTAGGAGTCCTGTTGGCTACCTGGACAACGTTCGGGCCGAATGCGACACCCTTTCGGAAACCGGTTGGAATTGGCGTCGATGGGGAAGGAAACGTATATGTCGGAGACACCGAACTCAATAAGGTCATCGTGCTCGATTCCAGCGGAGCCTTTCTTCGGTCGTGGGGAACATACGGATGGTCGGCAGGGGAGTTTTTCCTTATGCGCAGCTTGTTCGTAACTCCGGATGGCTTTGTGTACACCTTGGATGGTCAAAACCCTCCCTCGATTCAGATGTATTCCAACCAGGGTCAGTTCTTGAGGTCGTTTGCCGATTTCGGTTACTGGGCTCCTGGTTATTTTCGGGAAGAGGAGGGTATCTACGTCGATTCGGCCGGCACTATGTACATCGCCGATACAAATAACAACCGTCTCCAAATCTTTGACAGTCGCTGGAATTTTGTTGGAATGATCCAAACCATAGACTTGGAAAACGGCGCATTCATTTCGCCGAGCGGGGTTGCCGAGTCTCCCGATGGAGATATTTACGTTATTGATCGCGACCTATTTCGTGTTCAAGCATTCGACGAGAGTGGGCAATTCAAAAGGCAATTCGGCAACCCGGGCATCGATTTCTACTTTCGCAATCCCGCATGCATTGCAATAAGCCCGCAAGGATCGATCGTTATCGGGGATAGACTTTACCTTTACATATTTCCGAATGCTTCTTCTGAGCCTTGGTACAGTTCGATTAGGTACGGGTGGGAGGTACTATTACCCATTTTGTTGCGTGGCAGGCATGGCGTTTCGTTCGGACGGAGTCTTGTTTGCGAGCTACACAACGCAGGATAGGGTCTTCGGATTATCCAATCCCACCTTGGCTATTGGGGGCACTGGCACTTCTCCGGGCCGATTTCGCGACCCTTCAGGTCTAGCCCTCGATCTCGAGGGCAACATTTTTGTCGCCGATTCCCAGAATAATCGGATTCAGATGTTCGGATCGGATGGCCAATTGAGAACGGTTTGGGGAGCTAAAGGCCCCGAAGAAGGCCACTTCATCAATCCCGTCTCTGTCGCAATCGGCGGAGATGGTTCCATCTACGTTCTGGACCAGGGGAACAGCCGAGTACAGAAATTCCGGTTTGATCAAACGGAAACCGACTCCACCTCGGTCCAGGCGATTGTTCAGCCTACCGTCATGGACGTGCAGGTCAGAGAACTGCGACCGAGGCGATGATCTGAGGCAGGGGGTGTTGACACCTCAGTTCCCGACCTATACCGTCAATTCACCCCGTCAGTTTTGTCCCGCCCGACTTCCCTTGTTTTCCGACATGTCACCCGTCGAGGAGCACGACCGATGACCAAGCAAGCTGCATCCCCCACGAAGCCCCATCCCACCATGAGTAAGGAAAAAGCCAAGGCTCTCGAGCTGGCCATCGGCCAAATCGAGAAAACGTTCGGGAAAGGGGCCATCATGAAACTGGGCTCGGACCGGGCGGCCACGCCGATACCCGCCATCTCGACCGGTTCCTTGGGGCTCGATCACGCCATCGGCATCGGCGGGCTCCCCTGCGGGCGCGTGGTGGAAATCTATGGCCCTGAAGGAAGCGGCAAGACCACCCTCGCCTTGACCGTGGTCGCTCAGGCCCAGCGTCAGGGCGGCACAGCGGTCTTCATCGACGCGGAGCATGCGTTCCCGGCCGAGTTTGCGACCACGATCGGGGTCGATCTGGATGACCTGCACGTGTCACAGCCCTCCACGGGTGAGGAAGCGCTCGAGATCGCCGACCAGCTCGTGCGTTCGGGCGCAGTGGATGTGATCGTGATCGACTCGGTGGCCGCGCTTGTGCCCAAGGCGGAAATCGAGGGCGAAATGGGGGATTCCCACGTGGGACTCCAGGCTCGGCTCATGAGCCAGGCCTTGCGGAAGCTGACCGCCACGGTGGCCAAGTCCAACACCTGCATCATCTTCATCAACCAGCTCCGCATGAAAATCGGCATCATGTTCGGCAATCCCGAAACCACCACCGGCGGCAACGCGCTCAAGTTCTACGCCTCGGTGCGGCTCGACATCCGACGCATCGCCAGCATCAAGGAGCGCGATGACGTGGTCGGAAACCGAGTCAAGGTGAAGGTGGCCAAGAACAAGGTCGCCGCGCCGTTCAAGTCGGTGGAGTTCGACATTTACTTCGACGAAGGCATTTCCCGCACCGGCGAGATCCTCGACATGGCAGTGGAGAAGAACCTGGTCGAGAAGTCGGGAACCTGGTTCTCCTACAAGACCGAGCGCATGGGCCAGGGACGGGAGGCGGCGCGCGGGTTCTTGAAGCAGCATCCGGAGATAATGGAAGAGCTGGAACACAAGGTCCGGGCAGCGATGGGACTTCCCGCGCTGGCCTCCGGCCTTGTGGTGACAGCGGATGCAGCGATCATCGGCGCCATGCCGACTGACGAAGAGGACGCCGAGGCGAACGGCCGCAAGATGAAGGTAAAGGCCTAGCGGCTCTGCCAACGTTGGCCACTCTCGCTAGCGAGAGTGGACGGGGTACCGCCAATGTTGGCCACTCAACTGGCGCCGGCGCCAGTAAGGAACTTGCTATGACCGCCAACTTTGTCCGCCGGGGAAGCGGGCGGGGGGACACCTCTTTGGAGGGAGAGCGTAGCGACGACCGACTTCCTCGCCGTCTCCGCGACCTATCCCCCGAAGAGCGGGCGCGTCAGCTCTGCTTGGATTCGCTCGAGCGGCGCATGCGCACGCGGAAGCAGCTGGCCCAGCTCCTGAGCCGCAAGCGTGTCGAACCTGAGATCGCGGAGTCGGTCCTCGACCGCCTCCAGGAAGTCGGCTTGATCAATGACGAGGCCTACGCCCGCGCCTTCGTCACGTCGCGCCAGCGCACGCGCCCTCGCGGAACGCGCGCGCTCTCCTCCGAGCTCTGGGCCAAGGGTATCCCGGCCGAGGTGGTCGATCGCGTGTTGGCTGAATCAGCCGAGGCCGAAGATCCCAAGGATGCTGCACGCCGCGCCGTGGGGCCCAAGCTGCGTCAACTGGCCGGAAAACCCCCGGACGAGGTGCGCCACAAGCTGGAGCAGTTCCTTCTCCGGCGCGGCTTCTCCTATGAGACCGCGCGAGACGTATTGCGCGATGTGTCCGACGCCGACGACTCCCTCGCGTAAAGGAGAAGGCTCGCGCTGAAGGGGAGCACGTAGTACACGAAGCGAAACAAAAGCGCGGCGAGAAACGCGGTTTCGGAGTGCACGCCGAGCAGCATGAAGACCCCGGTCATGGAGCCTTCCTGCACGCCGAGGCCGCCCGGGATCATCGACCAGCCGCCGGCGATAACGCCGAGAGCGAACCCCGTTATCAATACGCCCGGCGCCGGAACGAAGCCCAGGGCCCTGAAGCAGAACCCCAGTGCGAGCGCGCTCGCCATCCAGTCCACCAGCATCAGCCCACTCACGAGCGCAAAGAAACCGGGTCGCCCGCGAATGACCGCCATCCCGCGAGACAACGTTTGATCCAAACCGGTGAGGTGCGTCTCCACGTCGCGACGCAACACGCGCTTCACCGCGCGTCCGGCCAGACGGGCGGCCAGGGATCGGGTCGGGTCGTGAAAGAGGAGCGACGTCGCGCCGACCATGACCACCAAAGCCATGATGGCGCCCACGATCAGCTCCAGCGTGTTCACCTGCCCGAGCGGATGCTTGAGAAAGAGATAAAACAAACTCGACGGTAAGAGCACGATCATCACGATTTGATTCAAATATGAATGCACCAAGGATGCGCCAAGCACATCCTGGATCGGCGCGCCGCGCCGCCCCAGGAAATACAGTCGCATCGAGTAGCCGGTCACGCCTCCCAGCGAAAACACGTTGTTGACCGCAAAGGAGAGAAACCCTACCGCGAGAAGATCGCGCATGGGTAGGCGCACGCCGAAGAGCCGGATCAAGAACGCCAGCGCTAGGGAGAGACAAAAGTAAGAGCTCGCTGCGGCCAGAATCGCGACCAGAAGCCAGGCCCACGTTGCCCGCTTCAAAACCTCGATCGCCGCATGCGCGTCGACCACCGCCATGCCGACCGCAATCAGGACGACGAGGGCCACGACCATGGCCACGATCCGGCGAAGAGGGAGGAAGGTGGACGCCACGATCAGCGTTCCGTCACTCGACCCAGAGCCATGCCGGCACGAAGCAGGGCGCGCGGACCACCCTCGTAGCAGAAGTATCGGTCCTCCCAGATTGGATCGAACTTCGACTTATAGCTCCGAAGGCCCTTGTAGGAGAAGAACCGGTTCAAGCGCTCGTAGATTTGATGCACGGCACGCTCCTCCAAGGATGCCCCCGGGCGATCGCCCACTCCGGCCAAAGGTGCGAGGCCGAGACTGAACCGTCGGTAATCGGCGGATAAGAGTTCCAACGTTCTCAAAAACAAGTAATCCATCGTGCCGTTTGGAATGTCCAAGCGATGCCGCATGAGATCCACCGTCGCCGTTCCCTCGGGCCAGCAGGGAATCTGATTCAGAAACGCCAGCATGCGTCCCGATGCATCCTGCAGAACGAAGACAGGTGTTGACGCGATTTCCGAACGCTGGAAACGCCCCAAGGTAAACCCACGTTCCCGCCGCCCCGGGATGCGAAGCCATTCCTCCGAAACATCGGCCAGCTCGTCGACCACCAGAGGGGTTAGGGGTGGTTCGTAACGCACAACCTCCAGGCCCATATTCGACCCCCGGCTCTCTACGCGACGAAAGGTCTTGGACTGGGCGGTGTGTTTGACGAAAACATCGAGCTCGATCAGGGCTTCCTCGCCGATCTTGAGCACCGAAAGCCCCATTGTCCGGTACTCCGCCAGAAGCTCCGGGCTCACCTGATGGAACGCCACCCGCCAGCCGTTGTCGGTGGCCGAGTGCACGAACGCGTTCAAGGTGGGAACGACTGCGCCCGGGTCGCCCACGGGGTCGCCCAGTCCGATCGCAAATCCCCACGCGACGCGATAGCCGACGAAACACGTTTGATTGGGCCCGAAGAAAAACGATTTGTCTCCGCTCATCTTGAAGTGATCCAGGGACGAGCGGCCGTAGCGCTCGACGAGATGGCGTGCGGCCGCACGCTCGTAAGGCAGCGTGCGTAAACGAAAGGCGATCGGTCGATACAATGAAAACGCGGCGAAGAGCGCCGCTCCCAACCCGAGAATTTCCAGTGAATCCAGGAACCAGCGGGCATGAAGCGTGTGCGGGGTGAGATCGGGATTGCCGAGAAGTGCGTACTGGCGAAGCGAGTGCACACACGCGTCGCGCCAGTGAAATTCGATCCCGAAGTCGCGACGGTCCAGGAGCCAGAAGCCAAGGCTGCCATAGGCAAGCGTTACCAGAACGGTGATCGCCACCAGCCCCACCCCGCGCGCGATGCTGGTCGGCTCGCTTCGCACCGTGAACCGCTTGCGGAGCGCGAGCAATAGCACCGCGGTGAGAACTGGAGCGAGGGCCAACCCAATGTTGTGGCCGTGAAGAAGATGCGCCAGGGCGGCCAACCCGGAGATGACAAGGGCGCCCACCCAGGCCGCGCGGCGTCGGCGCCAGAGCTGGTAGCTGAGGTCGATAAGCAGAAAGCCGGCCAAAAGCCCGAGCAGCTTCCCCCAGTGATGCAGCCCGTAGGGGAGCACCTCGCCCAGATGCGGCGGCTCGGGCACCCGCACCAAGAGCGCATGCAGGATACCGTCCAGCCCGTTCAGGAACGTGACCAGAGCGACGAACAAAACCGGCCAGTCGCGGCCCTTCATGCCACGCTCACTTTCCCCCTAACCCTCGAAGGGCTATACTCTTTCGTCTTCAGGGATCCTAACCTCAAGAAGGAGCTCGGCCAACTCGATGTCCCGGGCGCTCAAGACGCAGGAAATTCGTGAGGAGTTCATCCGCTTCTTCGTGGAGCGGGGACATAAGGCCGTGCCTTCCTCGCCCCTCGTTCCCCTGGATGATCCCACCCTTCTCTTCACCTCGGCCGGCATGGTGCAGTTCAAAAGCATGTTCGCCCGCCCCGCCGAGGCGGAGTACAAGCGCGCGACCAGCGTGCAGAAGTGCTTTCGCGCCACCGACCTCGAACGGGTAGGGCACACCCCACGCCATCTTTCGTTTTTCGAGATGCTTGGCAACTTCTCCTTCGGAGACTACTTCAAGCGCGAAGCGATCGCGTGGGCCTGGGAATTCGTGACGCAAGTGCTGAAAATGGATCCCTCCAAGATCTGGGCGAGCGTGTACTTCGAGGACGACGAGGCGGCCCTGATCTGGGAGCGCGAAGTGGGGCTTCCCGCCGGCCGCATCGTGCGGCTGGGGAAAAAAGACAACTTTTGGGGTCCCGCGGGAGCAACGGGAGCCTGCGGACCCTCGAGCGAGATGTACTGGGATCTGGGGCCCGAGTTCGGCTGCGGCGGCGCGGACTGCAAACCCGGCTGCGAATGCGACCGGTACCAGGAGTTCTGGAACCTCGTGTTTCCTCAGTTCAACATGGACGAGACGGGGACGCTCAATCCCTTGCCCAAGCCCGGCATCGACACCGGCATGGGCCTCGAGCGGCTCGCCCAACTGCTTCAAGGCAAGAACTCGGTGTTCTTGACCGACGAGTTCCTACCCCTTCGCGACGCAGTGATGGACATTGCGCCCCGCGTCGACGCGCAAAACCCCAAGCATCAAATCGCACTCAACATCATTGCCGAGCACGCCCGCGCCATCACCATGCTGTTTGCGGAGGGCGTGTATCCCTCCAACGAAGGGCGCGGTTATGTGGCCCGACGCATCCTCCGGCGCGCGGCGCGGCGCGGAAAGATGCTGGGCCTCGACGAACCGTTTCTCTATCGCTTGACCGGCATCGTGATCGACGAGCTGCACAAGATCTATCCCGAGTTGGAGATGGCGCGCGATCGCATTGCCAAGGTCACCAAAGCCGAGGAAGCCCGTTTTTTGGAGACGCTCGAAACCGGCATGCGCCGTTTCGAAGACGTGGTGGAGAAAACGCGGGAACAAAAGACATCAGTCATCTCGGGGACCGATGTGTTCACGCTCTATGACACGCACGGCTTTCCGCCCGACATGACCGCGGAGATGGCGGAAGAAGTCGGCATGTCCATCGATCAGGTGGCATTCGAAGCCGAGATGGCCAAGCAGGTCGAGCGATCACGGTCTCTTGCCGCAATGCATGCCGAAGAAGAAACCAACATCCCCTGGACGTGGACGGATGGAAAAGAAGCCCCGCATTCGGAGTTCGTGGGGTACGACACCCACGAGACGAACGTGCAGGTGGTGGCGCGCCGCCGGCGCGGTGACGTGTGGGAGTTTCTTCTCGATAAGACGCCGTTTTACGCCGAGGGTGGCGGACAGGTGGCCGATCGCGGCTGGCTGACCCGCGATGACGGCACGACGCTGGAGCTGACCGGGGTCGAAAAGAAGGGGCAGGAGCACGTGCATCGTGCCCGCCTCACCGGCGGACAGGACTTCTCGGGGAACCGCTTCACCGCCCGTGTCGATGCCAAGGCCCGCTTCGACACCGAGCGCAACCACACCGCCACCCATTTGCTTCATGCTGCGCTCAAGCGCGTGGTGGGAACGCATGTCACCCAGGCGGGTTCGCTCGTGGCCCCGGATCGACTTCGGTTCGACTTCAATCACTTTTCGCCCTTGACCCCGGCGCAAATCCGGGCGATCGAGGACGATGTCAACTCGGCGATCCTTTCCGACCATCCGGTGACCAAGCAGGTCACCAGCATTGATGAAGCGAAGAAGGCCGGCGCGGTGGCCATGTTCGGCGAGAAGTACGGCGACCGCGTGCGCCAGGTATTCGTGTCTACCGCAACCGGCGACGTATCGCGCGAGCTTTGCGGCGGATGTCACGTTCGCCGCACCGGCGAGATCGGTTTCTTCCGTATCGTGTCCCAGGAATCGGTCGCGGCGGGGGTGCGGCGCGTGGAGGCGGTGACAGGCTGGAACGCGGTCCGGCATTATCGCGAGGAGGACGAGATCCTGGGCCGCATTGAAGCGTCGGTGCGCGCGGGATCGATTCACGATCTGGAAGGTCGCGTGCAAGGGGTGCTCGATGAAAACGAGCGCCTCAAGAAGGATGTCGCCCAGCTTCAGAAAGCGATCTTGAACGCCAGCTCGGGCGACATAATGGATCGCATCGAGATGGTGGATGGGGTGCGTTTCCTCGCCGCAGAGTTTCCGGTGTCGGATGCCAAAGCCCTTCGCGAGGCGGCCGATCGCCTGCGCGATCGCATGAAGAGCGGGGTGGGGATTTTGGCCGCTCGGGCAGGGGACAAAGCGGCATTACTTGTCTTCGTCACCCCTGATCTCGTGTCCGAGCGCGGGCTTCGGGCCGACCATCTGGTCAAGGAAGTGGCGAAGGTAATCGACGGCGGGGGAGGCGGCCGGCCCGAACTGGCCACGGCGGGGGGCAAGGATCTGGACAAGATTCCCGAAGCGCTCGAGCGCGGGAAACATATTCTGGAGTCGATGCTGGTGAAGAAAACGCCGGCGTGACGTGTTCGTCCGGTGATTGGCGTGCCTCAGACGCCGCAATCACCGGAGGTTGGAGACCATGAGGGGGAAGGCGTGAGAATCCGATTTGGTTCGTCGTTACTCCTGGCTACTTTCCTAGGAGCGGCCGGGATGCTCCTGTCGTTCTCTGCCCGCGCAACCGAGCGCTCCGACGTTCCGGACAAGTACAAGTGGAAGCTCTCCGACCTGTTCGGCACCGAAGCGGAGTGGGCCAAGACGCGGGACAAGCTGGCCGCCGATATTCCGTCCATCGCCGAATTTCAAGGACACGTGGGGGACTCCCCGGCCAAGCTCTACGAGGCCATTTCCACCTACATGACATTGAGCCAGACGCTGGAGCGCGTGTACACCTACGCCAGCCAGACCCAAGACCAGGACACGCGGGTGAGCCACAGTCAGGAAATGACCCAGTCGGTGGATGACGTCGTCTCCAAGTTTTCGACCCAGAGCTCCTTTTTCCGTCCGGAAATCATCGCCATGGGAAAGGAGAAGGTGGAGAGCTACCTGTCCCAGGAACCGCGGTTGGCCGAGTACCGGACCTACCTCCAGGACATCGTGCGCTGGGCCCCGCATACCTTGTCCACCGATGAAGAGCGCATCATGGCCCGTTCGGGGCGCATCGCCGGCGCGCCGGGTGACATTTATTCGATCTTCATCGATGCGGACCTTCCCTATCCCACCATCACGCTTTCGGATGGCGATACGGTGCGCCTCGATCCTTCGGCATACACGAAGTATCGCGCGGTTGCGAACCGCGACGACCGCATCAAGGTGTTCCAGGCGTTCTTTGGCGCCCAACGAGCCTTCCGCCGGACGCTCGGCACGTCCCTCGCCGCGCACGTGCAAACGCATCTTTACGAGCGGGACCTCCGTCATTTCAAGACGTGCCTCGAAGAGGCGCTCTTTGGGGACAACATCCCCGTCGCGGTCTACAACCAACTGGTCAAGGACGTGAACGCGAACCTGCCCACGCTTCACCGCTACTTAAAGCTTCGCCAGCGCATGATGGGGCTCGACGACCTGCGTTACGAAGATCTTTACGCCCCCATCGTGAAGGAAGTGGACATGAAGTTCACGCCGGAGTCGGCGATGGATTTGGTCTTGAAAGCGGTGAAACCGCTGGGGACCGATTACGGAACCGTGCTCTCGAACGGACTCCTTAAGGAAGGATGGACGGACTGGATGCCGACCACCGGCAAGCGGTCAGGCGCCTACAGCACCGGTGCGTACGGCATTCATCCCTACCAGCTTCTCAACTTTTACGGCGAATACGATGACGTCTCGACGCTGGCCCACGAGGGTGGTCATTGCATGCACACCTACTACTCGATGAAGAACCAGCCCTACGTCACCGCTAACTACGCCACCTTCGTGGCCGAGGTCGCCTCGACCTTCAACGAGAACCTGCTCGTCCACTACATGGTCGACAAGGCCAAGGATGACGATACCCGGCTATTCCTGCTCGGCAACTATCTGGAGAACCTGCGCACCACGCTCTTCCGGCAGGTCATGTTCGCCGAGTTCGAACAGGGCATCCACGAGAAGGCTGAACAAGGCGAGCCCTTGACCGGGGACAGCATGAACGAGCTCTATCTCGGCATCGTGCGCAAGTATTACGGGGATGCCAAAGGGGTCTGCAAGGTGGACGACATGTACGGGATGGAGTGGGGCTACGTGCACCATTTCTATTACAACTTCTACGTCTACCAGTATGCGACCAGCCTCATCGCGTCGACCGCTTTGGCCAACGGCGTAAGCGCCGAGGCAAAAGCCCACGGCACCAAGAAGCGCGACGCTTATCTGCGCCTTTTGTCCTCGGGGTCCTCCAAGTATCCCGTCGATGAACTGAAGGAAGCGGGCGTGGACATGACCACCTCGGCTCCATTCAAGGCGTGCATGAAGGAGATGAACTCGGTCATGGATCAAATGGAGAAGATCCTGGCCCGGCGCAAGCACTTGGAAAAATCCACGGGGACCCGGTGAAGCAAGGCACGGACGAACAAGCCCAAGGGGCCAAGGTTCAGGGCTAATGCGCGTGTTCGTGACCGGATGGAACGGGCTATTGGGAAACACGGTCGTGCCCCTGCTTCGGCGAGCGCATGACCTGGACGGGTTCGGGGTGGAGGATGGCGATGTGACCGATGTCGCGTACGTGCGACAGCGCCTCGAGCAGTTTCGTCCCGAAGCCGTGCTTCACCTTGCCGCCTGGACAGCCGTGGATGCCTGTGAGGCGGATCCCGATCGAGCCTTCCATGTGAACGCCGAAGGATCGCGGGTCGTGGCCACGGAGGCGGCCCGGGTGGATGCGCGCGTGATGGCCGTGTCGACGGACTACGTGTTCGATGGAGAGCAAACGCGACCGTACACCGAGGACGATGTCCCGTCACCCAAAAGCGTGTACGGGGAGAGCAAGTTGGCTGGAGAGGGAGAGGTTCGAGGCATTGCCCACGGGGCGGTTGTTCGAACCGCCTGGCTCTACGGCGGTGGAGGGCGCAACTTTGTGGACACCATCCTCACCGCGCTCGATGAACGCGGGAGCTTGCAGGTGGTGAACGACCAAGTCGGGTCGCCCACCTATGCCGGGGATCTCTCCCAGGCCCTGGTCGCCCTCCTCGAAGCCCACGCGGAAGGCCTATATCATGTCGCCAACCGTGGAGAGGCCTCGTGGTTCGATCTGGCCCGGGAGGCGGCTCGGCTCACCGGACGACATCCCGAGCGGATTCGTCCCGCCACCACGGCCGAAGTGCCGCGTGCGGCCCGGCGCCCGGCGTACTCGGTGCTCGATTGCGAGCGAGTGGCCACAACGCATGGTCTCAAGCTTCGGTCGTGGCAAGAGGCGTTGGCGGATTACCTGGCCGGACGGCCGTCCACACCGTGAAGGAGATGCCTGGTGACGCACGATGAAGCGCTCGCTTTGGTTGAGCGGGAACTGCTTGCGTCGGCCCGCATCCTGACCGAGGTCGCCCAATCGCAGTCCGTGTTCGTGGTCGAGGCAGCGCGACTGGTGGAAACCTCCTTGAAGGCGGGCGGCACCCTCTTCACCTGCGGTAATGGGGGGAGCGCGGCCGATGCGCAACACATCGCGGCCGAACTCTCGGGCCGGTTCTACATCGACCGGCCGGGACTTGCCGCCACCGCGCTCACCGTGAACACCTCCGCGTTGACCGCGATCGCGAACGACTTCACGTTCGTGGACATTTTTGCCCGCCAGCTCGAGGGGGCGGGGCGCCGGGGCGATGTGCTCCTGGGCCTTACCACGAGCGGTGGCAGCGCAAACGTGGTCACGGCGGTGACGATGGCGCGCCGCATTGGCATGCGGGTGATCGGTATGACGGGAGCACGCGGAGCATCCTTCGCCCGATCCTGCGACTTGGCCCTGATCGTGCCGAGCGAGGACGTGGCGCGCATCCAGGAAGCTCACATTGCCTGCGGTCATCTCATCTGTCAGCTCGTGGAAGATGCGCTTTTCGGAGGACAGGATTGACCGTTCGCGATCTCGTACAACTCGCTCGCCCCTGGCAGTGGAGCAAGAACGGGATCCTGTTCGCAGGCCTCATTTTCAGCCGCAACCTTATCCACCCGTCGTTCTTCTTGCGCTCGGCGGCGGCATTCGTCCTTTTCTGTCTTGCCTCCTCCGCCATCTACATGCTGAACGATGCCTGCGACATGGAACGGGATCGTTTGCACCCGGTGAAGCGTTTACGTCCCTTGCCCGCAGGGCGAGTCACCCGGCGCCAGGTCCTCGGTGTCACCGGCGTGTTGCTCGTGATTTCGTTGATCGGGGCCTGGTTTTTGGGGCGACAGTTTTTTTTCTCCATGCTCGCCTTTCTCGCCGTCAACGCCAGCTATTCGTTTTTCTTCCGCAACATCGTGGTGCTGGATGCGATGTTGATCGCGATCTCCTTCGTCGTTCGCGCGGTGGCGGGGGTCCTGGTATTGAGGCCGGTCGAAGCAGGTATCGAACTCTCGCCTTGGCTCCTCGTGTGTACGCTGTTCCTGGCTCTGTTCCTCGCGTTGGGGAAGCGGCGTCACGAACTGGGACTCCTCGAGACGCACGCGGCCGGGCACCGCGCCTCTCTGGGTCATTATTCGCTCTCGCTGCTCGATCAAATGATCTCGGTGGTGAGCGCCGCCACCCTGATCGCCTACGCCATCTACACCATCGATCCCGCAACCATCTCCAAATTCCAATCCCAAAACCTCGTGATCACGATTCCGTTCGTGGCCTATGGGATCTTCCGTTATCTCTTCCTCATCCAGGAACGGAACGAAGGCGGAAATCCAAGCCGGGTTCTCTACCGGGATGGACCGCTTCTCGCCACCATGGCGAGCTGGATTTTGGTCGTGGTGTTCGTTCTGTACAAAGCGCGGAGTTAAATCGCGTGGTGCGCGTCCTCGCCCCCGCCAAGCTCAACCTCGGCCTGGCCGTGGTGGGTAAGCGCCCCGACGGTTACCACGATCTCCTTACCGTTTTTCAAGCCATCGATCTTGCCGACACGCTGGTCTTCCGTCCCCGCCCACACGGCATCGTCCTTCACGTGGAGGGCGATGACACGATCCCACCGGGACCCGAAAACCTCATTGTTCGCGCGGCCATGTTGTTCGCGCGGGAGCGGGGCGTACAAAACGGCGCCGAGATCACGGTAACGAAGCACATTCCTGCCGGCGCTGGGTTGGGCGGAGGCTCGAGCGATGCCGCGGCGACGCTGCTTGGACTCGAAACGCTCTGGAAGCTTGAGGCAGATCCGGTGTCGCAGAGGCGTCTCGCCCTCGAACTGGGTTCCGATGTCCCGTTTTTTCTGACCGGCGGCACCGCCCGAGGCGAGGGGCGGGGCGAGATTCTGACCCCGCTCTGCGATCCGCCGGCCTTGGGCTGGCTCCTGGCCGTTCCGGAGTTCCGGAGCTCGACACGCCAGGTGTTCGAGAGCCTGTCCCCCAGGTTGACGGGGTCTATCCAGAAACTTAGGATGCTCGAAGAAGCCATAATGCATGGCGATGTCGAGGCGTTTGCAAGGTACATCGTGAACGATCTCGAACCCGGGGTAGTCCGGATTGAACCCCGGCTGGCACGAATCCGAGAAGCGCTTCAGCGTCTCGGGGCGATGGCTGTGGGCCTGACCGGTAGCGGATCCGCCATGTTCGCTCTGTTCAGGTCGCAGGGGGATGTCGCCCGGTTGCTCGACGCTGGATCAATTCTGGAGGGCGCACGCCTGCGTGCGTGCGTTCCCGTGGGGTTCGGCGCCAGAGTGGTGACCGAGGATGACGATCACCGACATCCGGATCTTGTTGGTGGATGATCCCCGTCTCAAGGCGTTTGCGACGGTGACCTTCGATCACGTCTTTGTGGCCAAGGGTCTCAAAGTCATTCTCGGCAAATCGGACCACTTGTTTCTGGCCATGCCGAGCCGCCAGCGCCCGAACGGGGAGTACCAGGACATCGTTCACCCCGTCAACCAGGCGTTCCGGAATGTGCTTGAACAGGCGGTTCTTCTCGAGTATTCTCGCTGCCTTCGCGCCGAGGCCCAATCTTCTCGCGAGTTCCATCGCGGGGGGTGAGCCAGGGACCGTTCTCTGAAGAGCGCCCCGCCGGCGGGTCGAATCCATGGTCCTGACTCACCTGGACCCGCGGAGCCATCCGGCAGCTAATTCCGCGTCAGACCCGAACGGGTAGTTACTTAGGTGCGAAGACCGATCTTTCGGACCAAAGAACGGCGCCCTTCCGGCGAACCGGCCGGGGAGGAATCCATCCGTGGAAAGCGTGCTCAAGATCTTCACAGGGAATGCCAACCGGCCCCTGGCTGAGGAAATCTGCCGTTACCTGAAGCGCCCGCTGGGCCAGGCGGAAGTGGTCGATTTCCCGGACGGTGAAACCTGGGTCAAGATCAACGACAACATCCGGGGCCACGACGTCTTTTTGATCCAGTCCACGAATCCTCCCGCCCGGAACATCATGGAGCTCTTGATCATGATCGACGCGGCGCGGCGCGCGTCGCCGCGCCGGCTCACCGTGGTCCTCCCGTATTTCGGCTATGCGCGGCAGGACCGCAAGGATCAGCCGCGCGTGCCCATCACCGCCAAGTTGATGGCTAATCTCATCACCACCGCGGGAAGCGATCGCGTCCTCACCATGGACTTGCATTCGGCGCAGATCCAGGGCTTTTTCGACATCCCGTTCGATCATTTGTTCGCCTCGCCGGTCTTCGTGGATCACGTGAAGAGCCGGTTTCACCGCGACCTGGTCGTGGTCGCGCCCGACATCGGCAGCGTGAAGATGGCGCGCGCCTATGCCACGCGCCTGGACGCTCCCCTCGCCCTGATCGACAAGCGCCGGATGCGCAGCGACGAAGTCGAAGTCATGAACGTAATCGGCGAAGTGGACGGCCGAAACGTGGTCATCTTCGACGACATCATTTCCACCGGCGGAACGCTGATGCGCGCCGCCGGCGCGCTCAAGGAGCGCGGAGCGAAGGAGATCATGGCCTGCATCACGCACGCCGTGTTCGCGGAGCAGGTGTTCGAAAAGCTGGAGCGCTCGGACATCACGTCCCTCACCGTCACCAACACGATCTGGCACGATCCGAAGGCGATCGCCGCCCGCACCAAAAAAGTCGAAATTCTTTCCGTGGCCAGGATCCTGGGCGAAGCCCTGCAGCGGATCCATCACGAAGAATCCCTAAGCTCGTTGTTCATTTAAGGAGAGAACGCCATGGCGACCACGATCGAACTCAACGCAAAACGCCGCGAAGGCACCGGGAAGGGCGTGGCCCGCAAACTGCGCCAGGCCCGTCGCGTACCGGGCATTCTCTACGGCAAGGGCGTCGAGCCTGTGCTCATCGATCTCGACGAGCGCGAGTTCACGAAATCGGTGGGCGGTCATGCCGTATCGAACTTGATCGTAGACTTGCGTGTGGATGGGGACAGCGCGCTCGTTAAAACCCTTGTGCGCGAAGTGCAAACCAATCCGCTTTCGGGTTCGGTGGAGCACGTCGACTTGAATCGCATCTCGCTGACCGAGGAAATCGAAGTCGAAGTGCCGATCGAGCTCGTCGGTCTGGCCACCGGAGTCAAGAACTCCGGCGGCATTCTCCAGCATCCCATCCGGACGCTGGCCATCAAGTGCCTGCCCCAGGATCTTCCCGACAAGATTACGGTCGACGTGTCGCATCTCGAGATTGGCGACTCGGTGCGGGTGAGCGAGCTCAAGCTCGGCAGCGTGACCGTGCTCACCGATCCGGAAACGTCGGTGGCGAGCGTGGTCCCGCCGGCCCGCGAAGAGGTGGTCAAGCCGGCCGAGGAAGCGGTGGCGGGCGCTGCGGCTCCGGCCGAACCCGAGCTGGTGGATACAAAGAAGAAGAAGCCGGAAGAGGGAGAAGCGAGCTGATCGGAGTATGCGCGTCGTGGTGGGGCTCGGTAATCCGGGGCGCCGTTACACGCGCACCCGGCACAACATGGGCTTCCTGCTCCTCGATCATCTCGCCCGGCGCTTTCGCGCAAAACGGGAAGAGGACCATGGGTCCTACCGGGTGGCGTGGGCGGATGTGTCCGGAGAACGGGTGGCGCTCTTGCGTCCGCTCACGTTCATGAATCTAAGCGGGGACGCGCTGGTCGTATTCCCGGAATCTAGGGAAGCCGGTCCAGAAGGACATCTCATCCTTCTCGACGACGTCTGGTTGCCGTTTGGGACGATGCGGTTTCGGACCCAGGGTGGGGCGGGAGGACATCACGGTCTCCTGTCGGTGCTCGAGCGCCTGGGTACGGAATCGGTGCCTCGGCTCCGGCTGGGCATCGGCGGCGGCGATCTTGAAGAACTGCACGAGCACGTGCTGGCGGGGTTCAACCCCGAAGAGGAGGCGGCGCTGGATCCCTGGCTCACGCGGGCCGGGGAGGGTGTTCGCACGTTTTTAGTCGAAGGGGCCGACGCGGCGATGAGCCGCTACAACGGTTAGTTAGTCCCCTCAAGGAGAAGCAGTCGATGCGCGAATACGAGTCGATCTTCGTGTTGAACCCGGACGTTTCCGACGCCCAGGTCGATGTCGAAGTGGAAAAGATCCGCGAGTTCGTGATAGGCAAGAAAGGCGAAGTGACCGAGATCCAGAAATGGGGCCGGCGCAAGCTTGCCTATGAGATCGGGAAGAACCGAGAGGGGAACTACACCCTCATTCGCTTTCAATCCGATTCAGGGGTGCCCCAGGAGCTCGAGCGGCGTTATCGCCTCAACGAGAACATGATTCGTTTCTTGACCGTCCTCTATGAGAAACCGTCCGTGCCGGAAGTGCGGGAGGGCGGGCGCCGGGGGGACGATGACGAGGACGGAGACGATGACGTTTGAGCCGGATGGGATCGCACCGGATCCCGGTATAGGAGGAGTTCATGCCTAAGTTCAGGGGGCCCCGCAGCCCCAAGCGCAAGTTCTGCAAGCTGTGCTTCGAGAAGGTCACGGTGGTGGACTACAAGGATGACCGGAAGCTCCAGCGCTTCCTCACCGACCACGGGAAGATCGTTCCGCGGCGTATCTCGGGAACCTGCTCCCATCACCAGTCCCAGGTCACCCAAGCCATCAAGCGGGCGCGGTTTCTGGCCTTGTTGCCGTACACCAGCGACCAGATCCGTTAGAGGTACCGATCATGGAAATCATTCTGCTCGAAGACGTGAAGGGCGTGGGTAAGCGGGGCGAGACGGTCAAGGTCGCCAACGGTTATGCCCGCAATTTCATGATCCCGAATAAGCTCGCGGTTGTCTCCACGGACGCGGGGGCGGCCATTTTTGCCGAAACCGAACGCCGGCGGGGGCGTCGCGAGCAAAAGTCGCGGCGGGAAGCGGAAGACGCAGCCAAGAAGTACGCCAACGTATCCGTGCACATTTCGGTCGAAGTGGGCGAGGAGGATCGTCTCTTCGGCTCGGTCACGAGCGCGGACATCGCGGAGGCGCTCCGGGAGCAAGGCATCGAGGTCGACAAGCGCAAGATCGTGCTCGAGGAGCCGCTCCGCCAGCTCGGCGTGTACAGCGTGCCGCTCAAGCTCTTTCAGGACGTCGAAGCCAAGATCAAGGTCTGGGTAGTCAAGAAGTAGGTTGATGGTAATGCAGCGATTCGTCGTGTGTGTGTTGTTGCTCATGGTTGCGGCCGGTTGCAAAACCGGCGGGGGGTCACCCGGCGGCTTTCCGGTGCCGCCGCCGAAAGCCCAAGCGGATACCACGAACAAGATGGATCTGGTGGTTGCGGAAGTCGCGGGACTCAAGATCACCGGCGCCGATCTCAAGACTCACATGTCCGTGAAGTCGGGGAGCGACGAAAACCTCGAAAAGTACATGAACAATCCCGACATCCTGCAGGTCGGGCTGGCCAGCCTCGTGGATCAGATTACGTGGGGCGAAATGGCCAAGCGTCACGGTATGAAGCTGACTCACGAGGAAGCGATGCAGGTGCGCTCGCTCGAAGCGCAGCTTCTCGCCACGCGTTACGTGGCCGAGGTCGTGCAGATGCGGGCCGTGCCCAGGGAGACGGACATCGAAGAGTTCTACAAGATGAACCAGGAGCGCTACCTGAAACCCGCGCGGGTGGCGGTGCGGCACATCCTGGTGCCCACGCAAGCCGAGGCGGAAAACCTGCTCGCCCAAGCGCGGGGGGGCGCGGACTTCGCGAAGCTGGCCCAGCAATATTCGCAGGACGCCAACACGAAAGACATCGGGGGCGCCTTGGGCTTTGTCGAAAGCGGGAAGCCGATCCTAGGGATCGGTAACGACGCCGATTTTCAGCAAGCCGTGTTGCCGTTACAAGCCGGAGAGGTGACGGTGACCAAGAGCCGCTTGGGCTGGCACGTCATCAAGGCGGAAAAGCGAGAAGGCGGCGGCTTGGTTCCGCTTTCCGAGGTACATGAGGAAATTTCGAAGAACCTGACCTCGCGGGATTTCAGTCAGGTCTACAACGAGGCTCTGACCGCGGCCCGCCAAGAAGTCAAAGCGCACTATTTGACCGAGAACTTCAATAAGCTTTCTGGCGTCGCCGATAATCCGGGCCGGCTCTTCCAGCTCGCCAAGTCGCAAGAGGACCCGCGGTCCCAGATCGAGCTCTTCCGCCGGGTCGCGTTCGACTTTCCCGATGCCCATCCCGCCGCCGAGGCGCAGTTCATGGTGGGCTATCTCTACCTCACCGCGTTCAACTCGAAATCGGAAGCGGCGAGCGCGTTCAGGCGCGTGCAGGACGTCTTCCCCTCCAGCATCTGGCGCAGGGGTGCAGACTACATGCTCAAGCATTTGGACGATCCGGACCCCAAGGCGCTAGGATCTCCACGAGATATTCTCACCAAGGCGCAACAGGGCTAGTTGCTGAGGGAGCGGTCATGGCGCTGATTCGGGCTCGCGTGCGCGGGCTGATGATGGACGAGCGCTCGAAATCGCCCATCGTCGTGCTCCAGGAAGAAGACGGGGACCGCATACTCCCCATTTGGATCGGGGAAGCGGAAGCCCGTGCGATCGGCATCGTGCTGGCCGGAGAAAGCCTGGAACGCCCGCTCACTCACGATCTGGCCATGACATTGGTGAAGAGCCTCAAGGCGCGCATCGTTTCGATCACCATCACCCACCTCAAGGACAACACGTTCTTCGCCGAGATCCGCCTCGACGCGAACGGACAGCAAATCCTCGTCGACGCTCGTCCCTCGGACTCCATTGCCCTGGCGCTCCGGGCCGAAGCGGCCATCTACGTGGACGAGGCCGTGATGAGCAGCGGCCAGGCCTCGGGGTGGACCGCGCCTCCCGGAGAAAAGACCGAGAAGGACAAGGCGGAAGAATTGAAGAAGCTCCTGGAGAATATGGATCCGGGAGACTTCGGTAGATTCGGCATTTAATCCTTAGTAAGTCATAGGTGCCCGAAGGAATGGGGCGGGTCTTGTGCCATAATGGCCCCTGGCCAGGGGTGGTCCTGGCCTAATCCCGGAGAGACCTACAGGATATGGGATTCAGCTTTGACGCCCCCCCCTATATCTGCTATTTATGGCGCACATGAGTGCGGATCCCCGGGAGCGCTTGAGGTGCCTTCCGGGAGTCGATGCGGTCTTGTCGGCCCTGGAGTCCGAGGGCGCTCCGGCCGCCCGGAATTGGCTCGCCGAGCTCATCCGGACGGAGCTCGGGCACGCCCGCGAACGGATCCGAGCGGTTCCGGCGGATAGCCCCTTCGATCCGAAGGCGTACAGCGCTACCGCCATCGCCCGGCGCGTAACGGACCACTTGGCCGAGCTCGCCCGCCCCAACCCGGACGTCGTTATCAATGCCACCGGAATCCTGCTCCATACCAATCTGGGCCGGGCACCCTTGTCCGACGCGGCGGTGAGGCACATGTCGCAGGTAGCGTCTGCCTATTCGGATCTCGAGTTCGATCTCGAGCGCGGCGAGCGCGGGTCGCGTCAGGATCACGTTCGCGAGCTTTTGGCGCTTTTGACCGGAGCCGAGGACGCGATGGTGGTAAACAACAACGCGGCCGCGGTGCTGCTCGCCCTGGGCGCCTTGGCCCGGGGAAAAGAGGTTGTCATCTCCCGAGGGGAGTTAGTAGAGATCGGGGGCTCCTTCCGCATCCCCGAGATCCTCGAGCAGAGCGGGGCCGTGCTCAAGGAAGTGGGCACGACGAACCGAACCCATCTCCGCGATTACGAGAACGCCCTGGGTCCCAAGACCGGGCTCCTACTTCGCGTCCACCAGAGCAACTACCGCATCGAGGGGTTCACGGCGGAAGTCGGATTGAGCGATCTGGTCGCATTGGGCGCCAAGAAGGGCCTTCCGGTCATGGTGGATCTGGGCAGCGGGGCATTCATCGACGTGGCGCCGGCGGGCCTTCGTCCGGAGCCCTTGGTGCACGATGTCGTCCAGGCCCAGCCGCATGTGGTCACGCTGAGCGGTGACAAGCTCCTGGGCGGACCGCAAGCGGGCATCGTCGTGGGGCAACGCGAAACGGTCGAGCGCATGCGGCGGCATCCGCTCGCTCGCGCGGTGCGGATCGACAAGATGATGCTGGCCGCCCTCCAGTCCACGTTGGCGGCCTACCTGGATGCGTCGCGTGCCCAACGCGAGATCCCCGTCCTCTCGATGCTCTTCGAGCCCGAAGCGAACGTCAGACGGCGGGCCGAGGCGCTGGTTCAGTCGCTCGGTCAGACGTTCGCTAAACCGGCTCCTCGCTTAAGCGTGGAGGATGCCGAGGGCGCGGTGGGCGGCGGCACGTTGCCGGCGGAGGGATTGCGCACCGTGGTGGTCGCGATCGATCCGCGCCCGCACACCACCGCAGCCCGTTTCGAACGCGCGTTACGCGCCGGTACTCCGCCCCTTCTCGCCCGCATCAAGGACGAGCGCGTCCTGATCGATGTGCGGACGGTGCTTAAACCACAAGAAGATCTGCTTCCCGGACTCTTGAAGGTCGCCTGGCTGGAGGCGTTAGCAGGCAAAGGAGACGCACAGTGTTCGTTGAACGGCTGACTCTTTTCGGCTTCAAGTCCTTCAATCAACGGATCTCGCTCGAGTTCGGCTCGGGCATCTCGAGCATCATCGGACCTAACGGGTGCGGGAAGAGCAATGTGGTCGACGCGCTGCGCTGGGTACTCGGAGAACAATCGACGAAGCAGCTTCGCGGTACGAAGATGGAAGACATCATCTTCAACGGCACGCGAGACGAGAAGCCGCTCAGCATGGCCGAGGTCGAACTCACCCTCAACAACGACCGGGGTCGCCTCGCCATCGATTATGGAACGGTGAGTGTGGCCCGTCGGCTCTATCGCTCCGGCGTCTCCGAATACTTCATCAACAAGCAGCCGGTCCGGCTCAAGGACGTGCGTGACCTGTTCATGGACACCGGCATGGGAAGCCATGCCTACTCGGTCATCGAGCGGCAGATGGTGGACAACATCCTCTCCGACACGACCGGGCACCGGCGTTTCCTGTTCGAGGAAGCGGCCGGCATCATGCGCTACAAGACGCGCAAGAAAGAGGCGCTGGGCAAGCTCGAAGCGACCGAGCGCGATCTCTTGCGGGTGAACGACATCATCACCGAGGTCGAGCGCCAGGTGCTGTCCCTGAAACGCCAGGTCGGGAAGGCCCAGCGTTATCGGGAGCTGGAAGCGGAGATTCGCACGTTGGATCTGGCCCACTCGCGCGAGCGCCGCGAAGCGTGGAAAACGGAAATCGCCCAGCTCAAGGGCCGGCACCTCACCTCCGCCCAAGGCGCGGAAGAGGGCGAGGCTCAGGTCGCGACGTTGGAAGCCCGGCTGGCCGAGATTCACCTCGGGGTTCTCGAGGCCGAGCGTTCCTTGAGCGAAGCGCGTGAACTCCTCGCCCAGACGTCGGACGAGATCGGCCGGCGCAACAGCCGCATTCTCGTGCTGCGCGAACGCATCGACGCGGCGCGGCAGCGCATTCAGGAAGCGGGCGCGCATCAAGTGCGTCTGACCGATCGCAAGGAACGAAACCGAGCCGCGGCCACCGAGGTCGCGGCCAAGCATGCCGAGCTTGCCGCGCGCGAAACGGTAGAGCGCGAGGAGCGGGACCGCCGTGAGGCGCGACTTCGGGAAGCGGAGGAGCGCGTTCGGCTGTTGCGGGGCGATCTCTCGAAAGCCAAGCAAGAGTTCGATGTCGTCCGGGAAACGCGGGTGCGCGCGGAAAGCGCCCTCGAGGCAGCCGCTCGGCGCAGCCTGGACCTCTCCGACCGGGCGCGCGACATCGCGGTGCGCCAGAACGCCGCCCTTGCCGAGCGCGCGGCGCGCCAGACGGCGATGGCGGAGCTTCATGCCCGGCTCGAAGAAGCGAAGGCCGAGCTGGCCGAGGCGCTCGAGGACATGCGCGTGCACGACGTGCGGGTCGAGAACCTAGAAGCGCGTCTCGAGGTCTCACGCAAGGGTCTGGCGGAAAAGCAGGCCGAAGAGGCGGCGGCAAAGTCCCGGCTCGGCACCCTGGAAGATTTGAAATCGCGTTACGAGGGGTATGGACCCGGCGTGCGCGCGCTCATGCTCGAAGCCGCGCGCGATCCGGGGGTGCGGGGGACGGTCGGCGAGCTGGTCACCATCCCTCACGAGTGGCGCAAAGCGCTCGAACCCGTGCTTTCCCGGGTGTGGCAAGTACTGGTTGTGTCCGATACCCAGAGCGCCCGCCGATTGGTGCGGCGACTGGGCCAGGAATCTCTAGGGTTCGCCGATCTGGTGACGCTGGACCGGCTCCCGGAGTCGACCCCGCCGCCGCGCGGAAACGTGTGGGCCTCGGAAATCGTCGAGACCGATGCCGCGTTCCGTCCCCTCGTGCGTTATCTCCTCGAGGGGCTCGCCTTGGTCCCGGATCTGGATGATGCGTTGCGGCTGGTCGCTCACGGGGGCGCGCGGCGCGCGGCCACGGCGTCAGGGGAAATCGTTGACGCGGCCAGCATCTCGGGTGGTTCGGGCGGACCCGAGGGCGCCGGTCTGGTCGAGCGCGAAGAAGCCATCGAGCGTTGCCGACGCACTCTCGATAGTCTCGTGCGTACCTTGAGCGATCTCGTCCGTCACGAAGCCGAACTGCTCGAAGAAAAGGCGAACCAGGACGCGCGCGGAACGGCCATGACCGAGGACATCGAATCGCGCCGGCGCGTCCTGGCCGATCTCGAGAAGGAAGAGGCAGGGGCTTCTCAGGCCCTGACCCATACCCAGGAGTTACTCGACTCCCTGGGACAGGAACGGGGCGCACTCGCGTCCGCGGAAGCCGAGGTGGCGGCCGAGCAGTCTCGACTTCGGGACGAGCTTGAGACGCAGCGGATCCAGGAGGGGGACCGGCAAGCGTCTTTGGCCGGCGCGGAAGCCGATCTTCTGACTGGTGAAGGGGAGCGGGAAACCGTGCTCTCCGCTTTGCATGAGGCGCAGGTTGGGTATGCCACGCTCGATGCGGACCTCCGTGACGCGCGCGTAACCGCCGAGCGGCTCACTACCGAGCGCACCGAGCTCGACCTGGAATGGACGCGTACGCTCGCCGACGAAGTCGAGGCGAAGGAGCTCGTCGTGGCCACGGAGAGCGAGATCGTGGGGCTGGGGGATGAGATCGAATCTTTGAACACGCTCTATGCCGAGCGCGCGAACGTGGTGGCAGAGCGCGAAGCGGAGAAGGCCGAGGCCGTCGCGCGCGAGCAAATCGATTCCGAAGCGCTTCGCGAGGCGCGCCGGGGCGCCAACCGGTCGCGCCAGGAAGCCCACGAGCTGGAGCTTCGCCTTCGCGATCTGACCGGTGAACTCAAGCATCTGGAAGAGCGGCTGTGGGCGGAGTACGAGCTCGCCCCCGAGGCCCTCGACCGTTTGGAAGCGTCGCCGTTGCCCGAAGATGGTCAGGAGCGCTTGGCCGAAATGCGGGAGCGCCTACGCCGTATCGGACCGGTCAATCTTCTCGCGGTAGAGGAATACGAGGAAAAAAGCACGCGGTTCGAATTCATGAGCACGCAACGCGACGACCTGTGGCGGGCCAAGGATTCGCTCATGAAGACGATCGAGGAGATCAACAAGACCGCGTCGGGTATGTTTCTCGATACCTTTTCCAAGGTTCAGGAAAACTTCCAGCGCACGTTCCAGGTTCTCTTCCAGGGCGGCGAATGCTCGCTCGCCCTGACCGGTGACGATCCGTTGGAGGCGGACATCGACGTGACGGCGCGTCCCCGCGGCAAGAAGCCGCAGAGCATCGCCCAGCTCTCGAGCGGCGAGCGCGCACTCACTGCGATCGCGCTCCTCTTCGCGATTTACCTGGTCAAGCCGTCACCGTTCTGCATTCTGGACGAGGTCGACGCCCCCTTGGACGACGCCAACATCGATCGTTTCGTGGCCATGGTGAAGGAGTTCTCGCAGCGTACTCAGTTCATCGTCATCACCCACAACAAGAAGACCATGGAAGCCGCGGATTGCCTCTACGGCGTGACCATGCAACGGCCGGGCGTCTCGACGGTCGTTTCGGTCGAGCTGGACGGCGAGCGCGCGCCCAAACGCAAGAAGAGCGGTTCCGGTAACGGCCACAATGAAGCCGAGGCCGATCCGCTCTCGCCCGAGTCCGCCGTGGCCCAGTGAAGGGGTTTCTCAGCAAGCTCAAGAGCACGCTTTCCGGAGCGCGGTTGGGTGAAGGGCTCGCGCGCACGCGCGAGAAGCTGGCCGACAACGTCCGCCGGGTGCTCTCGGGCCGCACGCGACTGGAAGCTGAGGACCGCGAAGAGCTCGAAGAAACGCTCCTCGCCGCCGACGTGGGATTGCCGGCCACCGAGCGGCTCCTCGATCGCCTGGAAGCACGGGTGCGAAACGCCGGCCTCGAGGAGGGGGAAACCCTTGAGGACATCTTCGCCGAGGAAGTGGTCGCCATCCTGCGGGAAGCGGAAAGCGCGCGCGACGCCCAGCCCATCCCGTCGCCGCCCCGCATCATTCTTCTCGTCGGCGTGAACGGGACCGGCAAGACGACCACGCTCGGGAAGCTGGCCCATCTCTACCGGCTGCAGTCGCAGCACGTGCTCGTGGCGGCGGCGGACACCTTTCGCGCGGCAGCCGTCGAGCAAGCACGCATCTGGGCCGATCGCGCCGGTGCGGAGTGCATTGCCGGGGCGCCGGGTGGCGATCCGGCCTCGGTGGCTCACGATGCGGTGGCGCATGCGCGCTCGCGCGGACTCGACGTCGTGCTCGTGGACACGGCGGGACGGCTCCAAACCAAGACCAACCTCATGGAAGAACTCGCCAAGATTTCGCGGGTCATCCAGAAACAAATTCCTGATGCGCCCCACGAGGTGCTGCTCGTGCTCGACGCCACGACCGGACAAAACGCGCTCGCTCAGGCGCGGCAGTTCGGGAAAACGGTCGGCGTCACCGGGCTTGTGTTGGCCAAGGTGGACGGGACGGCCAAGGGCGGTATCGTCATCGCGATCGCGGAAGAGCTGAAGCTTCCGGTTCGGTATTTGGGAGTAGGGGAGAAAATGGAAGACCTGGTTCCATTCGACGCCGAATCGTTTGCCGCCGCGCTATTTTCGAAGAACTAAGAATCCCGGTCTGTCCGAACACTGCGAAGGCAGATATATTGCGTCAGTGACGGGGGCGGGACGCGACTGGTAATCTATTCAGGAGTCGCCAATGGCATCCTTCGCGGCTTGCCCGGCCGAAAGGAGGGCTCGTGCTGCATCGGTTGCTCATCCCGGGTTTCATTGCGCCTCTGTGCTGCGCTTGGCCGGCCCTGGCCCACGCCAATACCCTGCCCACCGGTTTCGCCGACCAGTTCGTGGCCGGCTATTTACAGCTTCCCACCGGGTTCGATTTCCTGCCCGATGGTCGTGTCCTCGTGACGGAAAAAGATCTGGGCAACGTGCGGCTCGTGGTCAATGGCAGCATCGTGGCAACGCCGATCCTGACCGTGCCCGATGTCAACCCGGATGCCTACGAGCGCGGCCTGCTCGGTATCGCCGTCGATCCAGGTTGGCCACTCCGGCCCTACGTATACCTCGCTTTCACCCGCACTCCCGGGAACGTGTCGTATCTTTCCCGCTTCACGGCAACCGGTAATCTGAACAACCCGTCGAGCACGAATCTCTCGCTCGGCAGCCGGTATGACATCCTGGTCGACTTGCTGGACCTGAATACCTATCACAAAGCGGGAACACTGCGATTTGGTCCGGACGGCATGCTCTATCTCAGCGTGGGAGACGACGGATATCCGTGCGACGCGCAGGATTCGACCGACTACCGGGGATCCATTTTGCGGCTGAACGTGGCGGCGCTTCCCAACACGGGGACCGGCCCTCCTCCCAAATCGCTCATCACTCCTCCTGACAACCCTTTTCCTCCTACCGATCCGGAGGCGGGGCTCGTTTTCTGCTTCGGCCTTCGCAATCCGTTTCGTTTTCAAATCGATCCTCAGAGCGGGCGATTGTTTATCGGGGACGTTGGCGAAGATTTGTTCGAGGAGCTGGACGTAGCATCGGGCGGCGAGAACTTCGGCTGGCCGTTCCGCGAGGGCCCCAATATCCGAACCTGGCCCATGTGCGAGGAGCCGGGCGGGGCCGGTTCGCAATCCTACACGTCCTACATAGCCGGGTACGGTCGCGTGGGCGAGTACGTCACCATCATCGCCGGGCCGCAATACTGGCGCGTGAGCGAAGGCCCCTATTCCTTCCCGCCGCAGTACCATGGCGCCGTTTTTTACGCGGACTACTATGCGGATTTCGTCCGCGTGATACGACAAATCGGCGACGATTGGGTTCCTCTATCCCCACAGCCCGGTCAACCCAACGCAACCGACTGGGCCATCATGGAAGAAGTGGCGATCGTGGACTGGAGAGTGGGCACGGACGGGGCGCTTTACTACCTGACTCTGTACCCAGGCAGCATCGGGCGCATCGTATACACCGGCGGCGCGGTCACGGGTGTGGAGGATGTCCCAATTTCAAAATCCGGCGTCTTGCGGCTCCGCCCCAACCCGTATCGAGCGGGACAGGCGATGCAGCTCGACATCGCCCTGGGGGACGACGCGCGTATCGAGATCCTGTCCTTGGATGGCCGCCTGATACGCGCCATCGACTTAGGGGGTACGGGCACCGTCACCTGGGACGGAAAGGACGAAGGGGGGCGCCCCACCGCGAGCGGGGTTTACCTTCTTCGAGCACAGGGCATGCAAGGAAACAAAGCGTCCCGATTCGTGTTACTTCCCTGATCATTGTGGATCAAAGGGGTTTGGCCGAAGACCTCTGACCTGACCGCGCGTGAAGATGTACTATCTACCTGAACAGGTCGTCTTTCCACAGAAAGACGCATTGGGGATTGCACGTTCAGATGAATTCAATGGCTTGAATGCCAAAAGACTCGAAGCAAGGCCTCTAGCACAGATCGGTGATGGGGTCCCCGTCTATCCACCAGGACGGGGACCTCGTCCCTTGCTGTCGCCCAGGGTTTCTATCTAGCTCCGCTCGGTATCCCAATCCGCCCCACGTTTAGGGGTGCTCAAGACGAGCCGGATTTCCCGGGGGCTGAAGAGGTTTGAACTCAAACCAATAAAGAGCAAGCACTCCACCGGCGATAGCGGCAAAGAGAAATGAAAAACGCCAAGGAGCAACGAACGGCGTGAAAAGGAAACATACAACCGTATACACGACGAACAGTTTCCACGGCCAGTAAAGTGATTGCCAGTTGAAGACTCCCCATATCACAAGAACTCCATCCATCCCCGCGATGAGCATTCCCGTCCCAATAAACATCTCTCCTGGGCCAAGGATCTCGTAGCTGATGCCCCCGACAGCGAGCGAGATGACCGCGAGCAATATTTGCCGCTCGAAAGATAATGCTCTGGTAACAAGCCAAGCAATCAATAAGATCTGAACGGAGCACCAAAGCCAACTCAATAGTCCGACCTGCACCAACGGGTGAGTAAACAATCCGTAAAGGTGCTGTATCCCAATGGGCCGTCGCGAGGGAAGACCCAAGGGAGGGATAACCGATGGAAACGTGAGGCTCGTCATTTGACCAACGAGCGTCACCAAAACGACCCATCGGGCTAACTGCATTCTCTTGAGGCCGATGGCGTCTTTCAACCGGTGGATGGGTTCTTCTTGCTTTGAATCCTCCATGAAGGAAACTCCGCTTTTATGGACCGCCAGAGCCAAGACAGAAAACAGGGAAAAACGCTTTGAGCCTTGAGAAGGAAGCTAAAATGATCTATCCAGGATGAAGGCAGCTAAACTCAAAAGAGGAAATTCGTCAATCTCCCGCCGGGCCGCTATATTCTTTGTCCTTTAAAAAAAGAACTGTCCCAAGTTGGATTCGCCGATCAAAAGTGTGTACGATCCAAGGTGAAAGAAACGCAACACTAGTGCATTTGTATTTCCTTGGGACTCGTTGGCTCTAGTCCGGTCGTCTTCTTCTTTTAACCTTAGGCTCTTCCTGAAAATTCTTCTCGGACCTTAGGCCGCCCAAGAGGCTTGGGTTTCGGCCCCGTCTTCGTCAAACCCTTCCACCGGACGCCCGTATGCCTCGACTTCTTTGCGAAGCAGCGTCTCCAATGTTTCGACCACGCTCGGATCGAGCTGCCTTCCCGCCACGCGCTTTATTTCGCGCATGACCTTGTCGAGGCTCCGACCCTGGCGATAGGGGCGATTCTCTGCCATCGAAATGTACGTGTCGCACACCGCGACAATGCGCGCGCCCAGAGGAATCTCGTCTCCCTTGAGTCCTCGCGGATAGCCTCGGCCATCGTGCATTTCATGGTGGCAAAGCACGATCTCGGACACTGCGGAAAGTCCCGGCAATCCGGCCAGGATGCGTGCACCGAGGGCCGAGTGCGTCTTCATGATCGTGTACTCCTCGGTAGTGAGGCCGCCCGGTTTCAGCAGGATCGAATCGGGAATACCGATCTTGCCCACGTCGTGGAGCAGGCCGCCGAGGTGGATCTCGTAAAGCTGGGCCTGGGAGAGTCCCATCTCACGTCCCACCCGCACCCCGAGCTTGGCCACTCGCGCGGAGTGATTGCGGGTGTGCGGGTCTCTCGCCTCGAGCGCGGACACGAGCGAAGTGATGGTGGCGATGATCGCGTTTCGCTCCTCGTTGAGCCGCGTTTCCATCTTGGACTGGAGGCTCCACCTGGAGACCATGTAGCCGGCTTGGGCGGCGAGAAGGCCGGCGATCGTGGAGAAGAAAAGGACGCGAACGAGCGAAGATGGTGGTGCGGGCTCCAGGAGCAGCGCCGCGGGTACGATGAGAAGCGCGGCCAGAAGGCCGGCGCCGATGCGCACCAGCATGGGACGGCTCTGGACGCCGATCAGGGTCCAGGAGCCTGGGCCCTCGTCACGACCCAATTCCTCCGCGTGCCGCAACACTGCGTGATAATCCGCCGCGTACTGGTTGGTCTTGGGTGCGGACATGGACGGCCCTCGAGCTAAGGATAGAAGTGTCATTGGGTTTTCGGCGTGGGGAGGGTGAGCGGTTATCCCCGAAGGGGGTAGGGAGACGGCTTGGGGGATTTTGCCCAATACTATGACCGTGATTTTGGACAACGGCGTCATCTGGACGGGGGACCCCGCTCGCCCGTGGGCGGAATCGATGGTGGTTACGGGGGGTCGCCTCACCGAGGTGGGCTCAGGGGGCGGCGTCGGTGACGCCGTCCGCATCGATTTGAAGAAGGCTTTCGTGTGTCCGGGTTTGATCGATGCGCATGCCCATGTGCTCGGCTTTGGTCGCGGGCGGACGCGCGTTGAGTTGAGCGGGGCCCGCGGTCTGGATGAGGCGCTCGACCGCCTCCGCGCCCACATCTTGGCCCATGGGCAACGGGCATGGATTCGAGGGCGCGGCTGGAATCAAAACGATTGGCCCGGGGGGGCCTTTCCCGACCGCAAGGATCTGGATCGTCTCCCGGGTGATCTTCCCATCGTGCTGACCCGAGTGGACGGGCATGCCTACTGGGTCAATACGCGAGTATTACGCGAGGCGGGGATTTCGCGCGATACGAACGATCCCCCGGGCGGAAAGATCGTTCGAGACGGCTCCGGCCTGCCGACGGGGATCCTGATCGACACGGCGATGGACCTCGTCGCCCCGGTGCTTCCCAAGGAAACGGACGAGGAAAACCGCGAGGCGATCTCCAAAGCGGTAGAGCTGCTCGCTCGGGCCGGACTCACCGGTGTCCACGACATGGGCATGAGCGCGCGCGAAGCCGAGACCTACCGTGATATGGCCGAGCACGCTGCACTTCCCTTGCGCATTTATGGCGCGATTTTGGCCGATGATCCGGATCTGGCCCGCGTGCTGGCCGGGGGTCCGGACATGGACTGGGTCGGGGGCACGTTCCGCATCGGCATGGTGAAGTTCTTCATGGATGGTGCCTTGGGTTCGCGAGGCGCGGCATTACTTCTGCCCTATAGCGACGATCCCGGAAACACGGGTCTCTTGCGCCTCGATGCCGATTCCCTGCCGCCGCTCATGAACGCCGTTTTGGAGAGCGGTTTCCAGTGCGCCGTGCACGCGATTGGAGATCGAGGTAACCGTATTGCTCTTCGGGCGTGGGACACGGAGCGATTGCGCTACCCGGGCCGTCCGGTTCCCGAAGCGCCGCTTTCGTCGATTGGCCAGGTGCCGGCCCGCATCCCCCCGTTCCGGCTCGAGCACGCGCAAGTTTTGAGTCCGGAGGACTTGCGCCGTCTGGGTTCTTTGGGAATCCTGGCCAGCATGCAACCCACGCATTGCACGAGCGACATGCCCTGGGCGCCCGATCGATTGGGCCCGGAGCGGTTAACGGGCGCCTATGCATGGCGATCGATTGTGGATGAAGGCGTCGTGCTGGCCGCAGGAAGCGATTTCCCGATCGAAGCGCCGGAGCCCGTGCTGGGTTTGTACGCGGCGGTGACCCGCAAGCCCGCCGATGGCTCGCATGGCGCCTGGTCATCCCACGAATGCTTGGGCCGTGAGGAAGCATTGGCCGCCTTCACCGCCGCGCCGGCCTATGCGTCGGGAGATCTCCATCGACTGGGAACGCTCACGCCGGGGAAGCTGGCCGATTTCGTGGTGTTCGATCGCAATCTCGTCACCTGCGATCCGGAGGATCTGCTTCAAGCTCACGCCGTGTTGACGGTGATAAATGGACGTACGGTGTGGGCGGATCCAAAGAGCACGATTGCCGGAGCGTACGAGGAGACCGCGCGCGTATGAGCGGACACGTGGTGCTGTTCGAAGACTCGGGGTGGCAGCGACTCTATCCGATTACCCTCTCCCGGCCGAGCTTCGATTGCCGTCTGGGTACGACGAGCTTGGGGCGGCGGCTCATCGCCCAGCTGGCCTTGAAGGATATCCGCCGCGTCGATCTCTTGTGCCGGTCCGGGTTGCGCCCCATCGTCGAACGCGAGTACCCGGGGCACAGCGTGAATCGGGCCGCGCCGGGAGATGTGTACTTTCTCAATGGGCGCCTCCTCGCTTTGGGCGAAGGTCTGGACGAACTGTTCGCACTGTTGGACAAAGCGGTGGCGGTGGTGTCCCACGGCGAGCTCGTGGGAGCGCGGCTCGGCGCCGATGTGTCGGCGACGTTCTTCGCGGAGCTCGAGGAGCATCTCGAGAAGGGCCTGCCGTCTCCAACCCCTTCGGATCACACGACGGCACCCCTTCCCGAATCGATTCGCCTCGTCGCACACCTATGGGACCTGGTCGCCCTGAACCGCGAGGTGATCGAAGACGATTTCGCTTGGATGGATCACCCCCACCTGCATGCCCAACCCGATCTGGCTCCGGGCGCGCACTTGGTGCATCGCGATCGCATGCGCATTCGCGACGGCGTGCGGGTGGAAACCGGAGCGGTGGTGGATGCGAGCCGAGGGCCCGTCTTCCTGGGCGAGGACGTGCGGATCGAGCACAACGCTGTGGTGTTGGGGCCGGCGGTCATCGGACCACGGTCCCTGATTCGAGGCGGAGCGCACATCCAGGGCCCGGTCTCGATCGGGCCGGTGTCGAAAGTGGGGGGAGAGATCGAGGGCAGCATCGTTCAGGGATACTCGAACAAGCAGCACGAAGGGTATTTGGGTCACGCCTACGTGGGATCGTGGGTGAATCTCGGCGCGCTGACCACCAACTCCGATCTCAAGAACAACTACGGCACGGTGCGGGTGTGGACGCCGGAGGGGGAGATCGACACGGGGCAGCAGTTCGTCGGCGTCTTCATCGGCGATCATTCGAAAACGGCGATCGGCACGATGCTCAATACCGGAACCGTGATCGGCTTCTCATCCAACATCGCCACCCACGGGTTTCCATCCAAGCACGTGCCTTCCTTCTCCTGGATGGGACCGTTCGGTACGGAGCCCTACGATCTGGAGAAAGCGTTAATAGTGGCGCGCGCGGTTCTAGGCCGCCGGCAAATGCACTTGGAACCCGCAGACGAGGTGCTCTTCCGAGCCATTCATGCCGAAGCGTTGAAGTCGGGGCGGCCCTAAGCGGCTTTGGCGGGCGGGATCACGCGCCGTTGCGTGACGTTCGTGACCATAGTGGAGGATCCCGTAGCTCCTGGAGCCGCCGTCGTCCCCGGAGCGGCAGGCGCGTCTCCCTTCCCGCCCAGGATCACCGACGGATGTGACGCCTTTCCCGCTGCTTCTTCGGCGTGCACCACGTTCTCCATGACCAGACGTTTCAAGCACTGATCCATGCTCTGCATGCCGTGCTGCGTTCCGGTTTGGATGACGGACATGATCTGCGGGGTCTTCTCCTCGCGGATGAGATTTCGTACCGCGGGGATGGCGACGAGGATCTCGTGCGCGCAGGAACGGCCCGAGTTGTCCTTCTTCCTGAGCAGAACCTGGGACACGATGCCGACCAGGGATTCGGAGAACATGGCCCGGATCTGCGACTGCTGTGCCGCCGGGAAGATGTCAATGAGGCGGTCCACGGTCTTGGCGGCGGAGTTCGTGTGCAGCGTTCCGAACACGATATGGCCGGTCTCGGCCGCGGTGATGGCCAGCTGTGTCGTCTCCAGATCGCGGAGCTCACCGACCAGGATCACATCCGGGTCCTCGCGAAGCGCGCCGCGAAGGGCGGCCGCGAAGGATTGCGTGTGCCGCCCGACTTCGCGCTGGTTGATCAGACAGTTCTTGGGCGTGTGAATGAACTCGATCGGGTCCTCGACGGTGATGATGTGCGCGCGTCGGTTCTCGTTGATGTGGTTCACCATCGCGGCCAACGTGGTGGACTTTCCACTGCCCGTGGGGCCGGTGACCAAAATGAGCCCGCGCTCGCGCAGGCACAGGTCGGCAAGGATGGGGGGAAGATTCAGGTCGGCCATGCTGGGTATCTTGGTCGGGATGGTGCGGAAAGCGGCCGAGGGTCCCCGCGTCTGCATGAAGACGTTGGCGCGATAACGGCCCACCCCGGGAACTTCCATCGCGAAATCGAGATCCATCATCCGCGCGAACGTGGCCTTCTGTTCCTCGCTCATAACCTCTTCGAGCATGGTAGTTATTTCTTCCGCGGAAACAACCGGCACATCGAGCCGGGTCATTTCCCCGTTGAGGCGAATGAGCGGCGAGAGTCCCGAAGAGAGATGCAGATCGGAGGCGCCGCGCTGGAGAGCGAACGCAAGCAGCTTCTTGACCGTGACCGTGTCGCTCATGCCGCGTCCTCCAGGTAACGGTGCCGATCCAGGTCCGCGACCACCGCCGGATCGACGGACGCGAGGGTGCGGACGCGCGTAGCAATCTCGATGAATCCCTGTTCCATGGCTGCGGTCCGAATCGCTTCCATGCCGCCCCCGTTTTGGAGCGCGCGACGGAGGGGACCATCGACATACAAAGTCTCACAGACGGCTCGCGACATTTGATCCTCATGAGCGGGGAGGATTCGCTGACCGATCAGCGCCATGACCGCGCCGGAAAGCAAGGTGGCGGAGACGCCCTCCTCGCGTACGCGAGCCAAGAAGGGCAAGGCGCCCGTACCGGTGAAGGTTGCCACAACCAGGCGATCACGTTCCGCGGCTTCGAGCAAATCGTTCAGGACTTCGGTGGTTTCGAACGTGCCGAGAAGGACGTCCACGCCTTCCAGACGGGCCAGCTCCCGCACCGTGTAGAGGGTGGGCTCCTCGGCGAATCGGAGCACACCTTCGGGAAGAGGGAACTCCTCGTTCACGACCGCGCACGCGCGGCGGTTTCCAAGCTGAAAATGATCGAGCATCCGGGCGAGCAGGATGCCTGCGCTCTGGGGCCGGGCCGTGATACCGATCACCATGCCCGCCCGGCGGCGGAACATCGCATCGAGACGATCCCACTCTGCGCCGTATCCGGCCGCCGTCTCGGTGCGTGCCGCGGCAATGCCTTCAAGGTGCAACGTCAACGACATGCCTGAGCTCGACCGCATGGCCACCACGCGGAAGGGAAGGTTTTCGGCCTGCTCCGGCGTTTCACCCCACACTGAAATTCCGGGCGCTTTCGTGCTGCCTTGACCCAGCCAGTTCGTAAGCCCCTGCACGAGATCGTCGAGCAAGCTCGCCGGCGCGGTTTCGCCCTCCAGGAGCGTGCCGCTCGCATCGCGGAAGCGTACGTTTACCGTATCCCCGTCGGGATCGAGGTGCACGGTGCTTGCGCCGCGGGTAAGCGCCTTGTCCACCAGGGTCGCCATTTCCGGGGTGGAGAGGCTGGACGGCTGGGTGCGCTCCGGAAGCGGAGTGACGGACAGCTTGGCGGTTTCCTCTACCGGATCAGGGAAAAACGTTCCGAGCGCGGAACGAATGGCGGCGGGAGTACCGACGGCAATGTTGAGCTCGCGCTTCGACATGAGCTCGAGCCGGGACAGAATCGTCCGGTCGGTGGGATCGGCGAGCACCACGGACAAGGACGATTCGGCAGACACGAGCGGCAAGACTAGGTTCTTCTTCAGGAAGTCGGGCGGAAACTGGGCGAGGAGATCGGGGTCAACCATGCTGGGGGTAACCGCGACGTAGGGCAGGCCAAGCTGACTCGACAGCGCCCAGCTCAAGTCGTCCTGGCCGACGTAGCCCAGCTCGAGAAGACTCTCACCGAAGAGGGTCCCGGATTTGGCCTGGTGCTCGAGTGCGGCCTGCACTTGCTCATCGTTGATGAGGCACAGGCGCATAAGGATGTCACCCAACCTCGGTCGCGAGGCGGACTCCGCCATCCGGCTCCTCCTTTAAGACGTTAGAAAGAGATATCGGAAAGGGCGGGGCTACCTTGAGGAGCCATCGTGGGGACCGCGGGCGACCCTCTTGGGGTATGAAACATCACATGAACCAGTTGCAGTAAAGCAATCAAGCCCAGCGGCTTACCTTCTCGACCCCTCGTTGACAGCCCTAGATTTGGGGACTAGCATCCCGCGACCTACGATATACGGGGTTTGCCCCTCTCTCGCCGGAGCCCTCATGCGCTGTCCCAGCTGCGGTCACCTCGAGGATCGCGTCATCGATTCCCGGTCCACCAAGGAGGGCCGGGCTATCCGGCGACGGCGCGAGTGCATTGGTTGCGGCCACCGCTACACCACCTACGAATACGTGGAAAACGCAAGCATCCTGGTGGTGAAGAAGGATGGAAAACGCGAGCCGTGGAGCCGTGAGAAGGTGGTGGCTGGAATCTCGCGCGCGTGCGAAAAGCGCCCCATTTCCTTGAGTCAGATCGAGGCCATCGTGGATCGTATCGAGAACGAGATCCAGCGCCAGGCGCCGGGCGAGCTGGCGTCGAAGGCGGTGGGGGAGCTGGTCATGGCCGAGCTTCGCGAGCTCGATGAAGTGGCGTACGTGCGGTTCGCCTCCGTCTACCGTCATTTCAAAGATGTGAACGAGTTCCTGGACGAGATTCAGGGCCTCGTCCAGGGCGTACCGAAACCCGCCCGGCCCCATGAGCAGTAGCCCTCCGAACGATCCGCTGCCGCTTCGGCCTCCCCGGTCTCCCGATGACGACGACGCCGTGATGCCGTTCCTCGAGCATCTCGAGCAACTGCGAAAAGTCATCCTGCATTCCTTGGTCGCGATCGGTGTCGCGGCGGTGATTTCCTGGTCGCTGACCGACCGCGTGCTGACGTGGCTCATCGCGCACACCACCGGTCACGCCATCTTCACCCGCCCCGAAGGCGCGTTCATGGCGCGATTCAAGGTCTCACTCGTGCTGGGCGTGTTGATCGTGGCGCCCTACGTGTTCTATCGAATTTGGAGCTTTGTGGGACCGGGCCTTCTGGCCAAGGAACGGAAGATCGTATTTCCGGGAGTGGTGGCGTCCTTGACCCTCTTTTATTGCGGCCTCCTCTTCTCGTTCCTGGTCATGACGCCGCTCATGGTGCGGGTCCTGGTGGGGTTCGGGACGCCTACCCTTGCTCCGCAAACCGAGATCCAGTTCCTGCTCGACTTCGTGTTCATGGGCGGTCTAGCCAGCGGCCTCATCTTTCAGCTTCCTTTGTTCATTGGATTTCTGACGTGGATCGGGTTGTTGAGCCCGGCTCTCCTGTTCAAGTTCTGGCGGCATTCGATCGTGGCCATCTTCATCATCGCGGCCATTCTCACTCCGGCCGATCCGATCTCACAGCTTGTACTCGCCGCACCGCTCTTGGTGTTGTATGGGCTGAGCTTGATCTTGGCCGTGGTGATCCATAAGGCTCGGAGGAAGAAGCAGGCTCTGCGGGAACAAGCTTTGGAACCATAGGAGGCGACAATGCTCTTGGCGGTGGACGTCGGCAACAGCGAGACCTCGCTCGGATTATTCGACGGCAAGAAACTCCTCTATCACTGGCGACTGACCAGCTTGCCCCGCCAAACTCGAGACGAGCTCTTCATGCTGCTCCATGGGCTCTTGGAAAGTCGGGGCCGGCACGTGAAGGATGTCACCGATCTGGCGGTATGCTGCGTGGTGCCCGAGCTCACGCCGATCTATCGCGAACTCGGGGAGTTGTTGACGCAGAAGCGCACGCTCATCATCGATTACCGAGCCGTTCCCGATCTCGAGATTCTGCACCTGGACCCGGCCACGGTTGGCGCGGATCGGATCGTGAACGCCGTCGCGGCAGCCAAGCTCTATGGCAAACCCTCGATCGTGGTGGATCTCGGTACGGCGACCACACTGGATGTCATCGGCCGCCGGGGTGAGTACGTCGGAGGGGTGATTGCCCCTGGAATTCTTACCGCGGCCAACGCCTTGTTTGCGCGGGGCGCGCGCCTGGCCCGGGTGGAGGTCATGCCTCCTGAGCGCCTGGTGGGCCGCACGACTGAAGAGAGCATGCAGGCGGGGATCTTCTTCGGCGCGGTGTTTGCGGTGGACGGTTTGGTGGAGGCGATCATGAAGGAACAGGGGTTTCCGCCGGGAACGCCCGTGGTGGCCACGGGCGGTCTCGCGCCCGCCGTCCAGCAAGCATCCAAGTACATCACTGCCGTGAATCTGGATTTGACGTTGGAAGGCATTCGCAGCATCTACGAAGGGTTCTCGACCAACTGAAGCCCTTTGTCCCGGGTCAGGGTTGTAGCCGCCTCGATGTGGGGAGTGTGCGGAAAGAGGTCCACCGGCAGGACGGAGCGGACTCGATACCCTCCTCCGGTGAGGAGATTCAGATCGCGGGCCAGTGTCCCCGGATTGCAGGAGATGTAGAGAAGCTTGTTTGGAGAGATGTCCAAGATCGTCTGAAGCACGTTAGCATGCACGCCTTCCCGGGGTGGATCCATGACGATCAAGTCCGGCTTGGGTCCCAAGGCGGCGAGCGATCCCAAAAGTTGTCGCACGTCCCCGGCATGAAACTCCACATTGGCCATTTCATTGAGTTCCGCATTACGGCGGGCCGCTTCCACCGATTCGGGAACGATCTCGATGCCCACCACACGTCCCGCCCGCCGAGCTAAAGGCAGTGACAACGCTCCTACGCCGCAATAGAGGTCCCAGACGAGCGACTGAGGAGCGATTTCAGCGCGGTCTAGCGCTTCGGTGAACAAGCGCTCGGCTCCGAGCGTGTTGGTCTGGAAGAACGTGTTCGGCCCGATCTCGAAGGTGAGATCGAGTAGCCGCTCCCGCAACCCCGGCTCGCCGGACAGCACGCGCACGGTCTGACAGAACGCCACCGACGCTTTCGAATCGGTCATCCCATGCAGCAGGCTCGTGATCTGAGGCACCCACGCTTTGAGCATCGCACCCAGACTCTCCACTTCCCGCCACTCCCGCGATCCCGGCTCCACGCGATTCGTGACGATGACCACCATGCGCTGGCCCGTGTGCACACCGTCCCGAAGGATAAGGAACCGCCAGAAGCCGCGATGTGTCTTGGTGGAATAAGCGGGAAGGCCGGACTCGAGCGCGAAGTCTCTGACCCGCGTCACGATTTCCGACCCGGTCGCGTCCTGGAGATGGCATCGCTCGATCTCGACCACACGATCAAAACGGCCCCGCACGTGAAGTCCGAGGCTCATGTGGTCCTCTACCGGTTTGCCTTCCTCGCGCCAAGCGTTCGCGAACGAGTACTCCATCTTGTTGCGGTACTCGAACGTTCGTGGCGAGGGGAGAGTTGGCTCGACCTCGACGCCGGTCAACCCTCCGAGCCGTTCCAAACAATCCTTGACGTGCTCCCGTTTCGCTTCGAGCTGCGCCGTGTATTCGAGGTGCTGGAACGCGCAGCCGCCGCAGATGCCGAAATGCGAGCACCGAGCAAGCACGTCTTGGGCGCCGGGCTCGAGCACTCGCAGAACCCGGGCTTCCGCAAATCCTTTCCTGCGCCTGAACACGCGTGCTTCCACGAGCTGCCCCGGAAGCCCGCGTTCCACGAAGACGGTGTAGCCCTCGACGCGCGCCACGCCCTTTCCCCCGAAGGCGAGGGTTTCCACGCGTAGGGTCAACGTCGCGCCGGGCTGAACGGGCGAAGAACTCAACGAGGACTTAGCCCTGCGGTTCCAGAAGGGGCTCCGGATCCGTCACGGTCTTCTTTACGCGTATGCCCAGCTGGCGCTCGGTGTCGTGGAAGAACCGGAGGTAGAGGCTCGAGGCGGTGGTGTACAAGCCGACCGCAATCAACATCGGAATCTTGAAGCCATGCTTCTCGATCAGTATTCCCCCCACCTGGGTGGAGACCATCCATGACGCGCTCCATGTCATCTCGACCATGGCGTTGGTGAACGCCTGCTCGTGGGGTTTCACGATCTCCATGGCGAAGTTGCGGGACACGGGCTGGTTCATGTTCATCAGCGCGCCCCGCAGCCAGAAGGCCGCGATGGAAAGGGGGAGATTGAAGGAAAAAGCCAGGGTGGTAAAGAACGGCACGGATAGAAGCTCGCTCGCCGCGGCCGTGCGTACCATGCCGAAGCGCTTTGCCAGCGCGGGCCCGAGCACAAACCCGACCGCGGTCAGAGCTTGTGAGACGGCGAAGATGCGACCGATCCCGTCGCTCTCGAGTGCGAAGCGGTCCCGGAAGTACAGATTGAGAAATGGGATCACGAGTCCCGCCCCCGAACCAATGAGGAGCGGGGTGACGAGGAGACGGGGCAACACCTTGGGTATCCGGATCGGCCAGAGGCCGGTGCCCGGCTTTCGCTCGGCAAGGGGCGACGGCGAATGGATGAGCAGGTAGGGGATGGTGGCCAGGGCCAGCATACCTGCCGACCCCAACAGGGTGATGCGAAGACCCAGGAGATTGGAATCGAGCCGCTGCCCCAGGACGTGGGCGAGCCATCCGCCCCCGGCGACCCCGATCACGCTGGATAGGATCTCGACCGCATAGTTCAAACCAAACAGATAAATGCGCTCCTTGGAGGTGGAGTTGCGCATGAAGAACGGCGCGGCAATGACATGGTGAACGATGAACGATGCACCGGCCAGGGTGGCGATGGGAAACAAAAGGTGCACCGAGTGCAGGACAACGAGAAGCATGTACGCGATCGACCCCAAAAGAGTCGCGCCGATGAGCAGCCATTTCATGCGCACCTTGGCGGCGAGCATCGATGCCGGAATGGCCATCAGCATTGTGCCGAGTGCCTGAAAGGACAGCACTCTCCCGATGGTCCCGTCGGCCAGGCCCAATTCGCGGAAATAGAGGTTGAGGAGGACCCAATACGTCCCGAGCCCGAACCCGAAAAAGAACGTCCCGGCCAGATAAAGCCGGGCGTTTCTCGAGAAGAGCCGGACATGGGTCAGATAGGCGCGAAGAAAGGCTGCACCTCCTGACGAGCGAGCCGCGCGGCGATGCCGCCGCGAAAGATCTAGACCGCGTCGATGACCCGGGGGCCCCCGGTTGCTCGCCCGACCACGATGCGGTCGGTCATGTCGACGAAGAGCCCGCTTTCCACGACCCCGGGGATGCGCTTGATCTCGCGTTCCATGTGCTTGGGATCGAAGGGGCGACCGAAAAGACAATCCAGGATGAGGTTGTCGTTGTCGGTCATGTAGGGATCGTCTCCGTCCATCCGCGGCTCGACAGTAGCGCCTAGATTGATGAGGGCTTGCCGCACCACCGCTTCGGCGAAGGGGATGACCTCGACGGGGACGGGGCATCCCTCTCCAAGGGTCTTGGCCTGCTTGGACTCGTCGACGACGATGATGACTTCGCCCGAGCTGAAGGCCACGACCTTCTCTCGGAGCAACGCGCCGCCGCGCCCTTTGATCACGTTCAGCTTGTCGTCGACTTGATCCGCTCCATCGATGGTGAGATCGACCCACTCCACGTCTTCCAGCCCGCGGATGGAAAGCCCCAGCTCATCGGCCAGCTTACGTGTGCTCGTGGAGGTGGGGATGCATTGGATATCTTTCACTTCGCCGCGCTTCACGCGGTCGGCGAGAGCGCGTATCGCCCACTCGGCCGTGGTGCCTGTTCCCAGTCCCACCACCATGCCGTTCTTTACGTACTCCGCCGCTTTTCGTCCCGCCTGTTCCTTGGAATCCATGTCATCTCCATCCCGAACCGAAGGTCAACCTCCCCCTGTCATTAGAGCGGAGGATGTTACACTCCGGCCTCCGGTCTGGCAACGGCTAGACCTTGAGGGAGATATCTGGTGTTGCGTGATGCCAAGGTCGAGTATTTATCGTGGGCCCGGCACGCGCAGAGTACCCCGCGACGCATACCGCTGCTCTTGAGCGGCCTCAATACCCCCCTCGATCGCATTCCGTTCAAGATCGAGGATCTGCAAAGCGCGACCCCCCCTGCGTATGAAGATCCCGTGTTGCTGGAGGGTCTCTCGCGCCGATACGGCGTCCCGGTCACGGATGTATTTCCCGCCTTGGGGACGAGCCAGGGGATCTTTCTTGCTCTGGCGACGATGGTGAAACCCGGGGACGAAGTCCTGACCGAACGTCCTGGATATGAGCCGTTTCGCCAGGTATCTCGAGCACTTGGTGCGACGGTGCGCTTCTTCACGCGCCGTCCGGAAGATGGCTATGCCGTGGATCCCGAACGCGTGCTCCACGAGTGGCGTCCCGGCGTTTCGGTGGTGGTCATTGCGGACCTGCACAACCCCACCGGAGCGATGGCCGGTGACGATGCGTTGGCTCGGTTGGCCCAAGAGCTCGAGTCCCGAGGCACGATGCTTTTGATTGATGAGGTCTATCGTGATTTTCGCGAGGGACCGCTCGGCACGGGGCGCCGGCTTGCTCCAAACGTGGTTACGACGTCGAGCTTCACCAAGGTGTACGGCCTCGGGAACCTGCGGGCGGGCTGGATCCTGGGGCCGCCGGACGTGATTGCTCGGTTGCGGGAGATGATAGACCTGTTCGAATCGATCGGTCCGACACCGGCCCAGGCATTTTTCCGTCGATCGTTCGAGATCGTTGATGCCTTGCGCGACGAAGCGCTGGCTCGAGCCGCGGCGGGTTGGTCGGCGGTCGAAGGCTGGGCTAAAGAGGAGTCTCGCGTCCGCGTTGGCCGGCCGGCGGGGGGCGTCATCGCCTGGGTCCGCCTGCCCGAAGGGCGCACCGGGACGGACGTCGCGCGACAGCTTGACCTGGAACATGATGTAGCCGTCGTGCCGGGACGATTCTTCGAGGACGATTCGGGAATTCGCATTGGTTTCGGCGGCGATCCAGCGCTCGTCCGACGGGGCCTCGAAGCATTGAGCAAAGTACTTTAGGATTCGCGCATGCCCAAGCAATTTGCATTCGACGCCCAGGCCCGAGAAAAGCTGCGCCGCGGATTCGATCAGCTCGCCGACACGGTGCGCATCACCCTCGGCCCGCGCGGGCGCAACGTCGTCATCGACAAGATCGGCGGGGTTCCGGCGATCACCAATGACGGCGTGACGGTGGCCAAGGAGATCGAGCTTCTTGATCCGTTCGAGAACGTGGGCGCCGAGTTGGCCAAAGAAGTCAGCATGAAGACGCAGGAAACGTCGGGTGACGGCACGACCACGGCGGTCGTGATCGCGCAGGCGTTGGTGCGAGAAGGGCTGCGCGCGGTGGCGGGTGGGTTGAACCCTTCCGGGCTCAAACGTGGGATGGAGCGGGGAGCTCTGGCGGCGTTGGAAGACCTTGCGCGCCGGGCGCGCAAGGTGGGGAGCCAAGAGGACATCTTGTCGGTGGCGGTGGTGGCGGCCAACAACGACGAGGTGCTGGGCCGGCTCATTGCTTCGGCTCTCGAGCGCGTCGGACGCGACGGGGTGGTGACGGTTGAAGAGGGTAAAGGGGCGAAAACGACGCTCAAATTCGTCGAGGGATTGCAGTTCGAGGGCGGATACTTATCGCCCTACTTCGTCACCGATCCCGACCGCATGGTGGTGGAGCTGGTGAAGCCCTATCTCTTGCTCGTGAACGGCAAGCTTGCCTCGTTGAACGAGCTCTATCCGGTTCTCGATCAGGTATTGAATCGCGATCGGCCGCTGATCGTGATTGCCGAGGAGGTCGAAGGAGAAGCCCTGGCCACCCTGGTTGTGAATCGGCTCCGCGGCACCTTTCAAGCGGTGGCGGTCAAAGCGCCGGGCTTCGGGGATCGTAAGATGGCGATGCTGGAAGACCTCGCCATCTTGACGGGAGGAACCGTGATTTCGGAAGAGACCGGCCGCAGCCTCCAGACCGTGGAGTTGAGTGATTTGGGGCAGGCGGATCGCATCATCGTCGGCAGTGAAGAAACCACGGTGCTGGGGGGGAAGGGAAAGAAGGCCGCCATTACGGGCCGAGTGGCGATGCTCCGAAAGGAGCTGGCTGATGCATCAAGCGAATACGATCGCGAACGGGTGGAGGAGCGGTTGGCCAAGCTCTCCGGTGGGGTAGGCGTGATCCAGGTTGGCGCGGCCACCGAAGTCGCGATGCGTGAAGAAAAGGGTCGGGCCGAGGATGCGCTGGCGGCGACGCGGGCGGCGATCGAGGAAGGCATCGTGGTGGGCGGAGGCGTGGCGCTGCTGCGGGCCGGAGATACGTTGGACGAGCTGGTGTTCAGCGCCGGGGCAGAGCAGCTTGGCGCCGAGATCCTGCGCCAGGGTCTCTATGCACCGTTGATTCAGATCGCCGAGAACGCTGGCCTGCCGGGCATGGTGATTGCGGAGAAGGTGCGGACATCGTCTCCGGCCACGGTAGGGTTGAACGCGTTGACCGGAAAGATCGAGGATCTTGCCGCCGCCGGTATTTATGACCCGGCCAAGGTATTGCGATCGGGCTTGCAGAACGCCGTCTCGATCGCGGGATTGGTGTTCACGACGGAAACCCTGGTCGTCGAGGTGCCCGAGGACGGGGACAGCGAAGAAGAATAAATCCAATCGCCCCGGGGCGATTTGTTACAACCAAACTAGCTTGTCACTCGTTTCAAAACGAATTCCCGCTATTCCTTCGTCTCCGATAGATCCGCCACCTGAACGGACAGCATGCTCAAGAAGAACGACGCGGTGATGATCTGAACGCCCACCGCCAAAAGCGTGCTTCCCAGAATGGCCGGGCGAAGCTCCGCAAGCGGCCCCAGTCCTTGCCGGATCCAGGTGATCAGCACGTTCGCATCGATGGCAAGGCCGATCAGGAAGACCACTATACCCAGCAACAGGCCCCGCTCCAAATTGAACCGCCGGGCTAGAAACCGCAACAAACGATCTCCCTGATCGAACTCGCGCTCGAACGAATAGGCGCGCGCAAACAACCCAGTGGTGAGGATTTGCACACCCAGCACGACAAGCAGGCTGCCCAGGATCATCGAGTGCACATCGAGCTCCACATGGCCGACGTGAACCGGACCTGGGTAGAGAAGAACGAGCGGAATCAACCCCAACCCCAGTAACACCAAACCCGGGATCATGTAGAGCCAAGTTGAAGAAAGCAGCAGCATGAACCGCAAATGTCGCCAGCCATCTCGCCACGTGCGCAGGTGCGGCTTGCGGGAACGCTTGTCCTTGTGGAGGGTGATCGGAATCTCGACAATGCGGAGACCCGCCTTAGCGGCCTTGATCACCATCTCCGATGCGAACTCCATCCCCGTCGTGCGCAGATGCATGCGAGCCAACGCATCTCGTGTGAACGCTCGCATACCACAATGCGCATCAGAGATCCCGGCGCCGAAGAGCACGTTCAGCGTCCCGGTGAGAATGGGATTTCCTACGTAGCGATGCAGCCACGGCATTGCCCCGGGATCGATATGTCCACGCAATCGGGTGCCGATGACGAAATCCGCGCCTTGGCGAAGGGGCTCCAAAAACCGTCCGATATCCGTCCAATCGTAGGAGTCGTCCGAATCGGCCATGATGATGAATCGCCCCCGGGAGGCGGCAAATCCGGCCAGGTAGGCACTGCCGTAACCCTTGCGCGATTCGTGCACCACGCGCGCACCTAAGCTCTGAGCAATCTCCACCGAGCGATCGGTCGAGCCGTTGTCGGCCACCACGATCTCGGCGGACACACCAAGCCGCTGGATCGTGGCGCGTGCCTTCTCCAGGCAGAGACCCAGCGTCTCCTCCTCGTTGAGGCACGGCATCACCACCGAGAGCTCGGGCGTTTGGGGAAGCGTTTCAATCATTGCGTTTAGGTATCGGCGGTCAGATCGATCGGGCGTACGTGGAGCTCGATCAAGGGCCTCAGAAGATAAGACACCGGGTCCCCGTCTCTCAAATCCGAGGCCTGCACGGCAACGACTCGTGCGGGAAGCCCAGGGGTGAGCGACCCGCACACATCATCGAGTCCCAACGCCTGGGCTCCGCCCAGTGTCGCCATTCTCAGAATGGTTTCCGCCGGCAACTCGGGCATGAGCTCGTGTATCGCGCGCATCTCTCCCCACACACTCAAATCCTCGTTGGAGGCCAGACTATCCGTGCCCAAGCAAAGCCGGACCCCACGCGACACGAGTTCGCGGACGCGCGGTGCCGGGAGACCCAGCATGGCGTTACTGCGGGGACAAAGGCATAGAAACGCTCTCGCCGAGGCAATGGCATCCATGTCGGATGTATCCAGGTGTAACCCATGGACGAGCAAAGCGCGGTCATCGAGGACGCCCTGGGACATCCAGAAGGGAACGATAGGCATGCGGGGGACGGGAAAGGCGTCATCCCATACCCCCAAGCGCTCCAAATGCGCGCGAAGCGGTCCGCGTCCCTCGAGGACGAATTCCCGTTCGTAGGGTGATTCGGCGAGGTGCGCGGACCAACGCAAATCGTTGTCACGGCAGAACTGGGCCGCGGTCTGCCACAAGGTCGGCCACACCGAATAGGGCGCGTGAGGGGAGAGTCCTGCGCGCGTGCTGCCCCCGATCAAGGACAGCGCGCGATCGCGAGCCGCCGTGTATCGGCGTTCCGAGCGTTCGGGGCTCACCCCCAAGAACTCGTAGTACACGCGGGCGGCGAAACGCCGATCGGCCACAATTTCGGTCACCCCTTCCGGACGCGTCGTGATGTCTCCAAGGGCCAGCGTCCCCGCGCGCCAGGAAGACTCCAGGCCCTCCCGCACCGAGCGCCGGACTTCGTCCTCGGTCATCTTGCCCGCTTCACGGGTGACCGTAGCCAGCCATTCCAGAAGTGGCGCGCGGTGGGGAATGTGCGGAGCGAGCGACGTCAACGATAGGTGGGTATGCGCGTTGACCAGTCCGGGCAGCAACAGCGTGTTCCCAAAATCCTGAACCTCCGCGTCGTCGGCGGTTTGGCGTAGATCGTTCACGGAGCCAACTGCCCGCAACCGTCCTCCGCGCACGAGGAGGGCTCCGTCGCGAATGGGCGGGGACACGACCGCCAGCACCCAGCGCGCAGTGAGCAACGTATCGCGAACCATGCGCGAAAGTGTACGGGACCAAGAAGCCCCCGTCATGGCTCCCCAAGGCGCGTTCCGATGGGAGCGGAGGAAGGCGAGAATGATTGCCACGCCTCCTCCATGGCCGGTAACATGAGCGGCTTCGAGGAGGTTGAATGACCGACGATTTCGTTCGCGACGAGCTGGAGCTGGACGTTTGCTTCGTGGGCGCAGGCCCTTCGGGCTTGGCGGGGGCCATTCATCTGGCTGACCTGGTGGCCCAGCACAACCAGAACGCAGAAAAAAAGCTCGAGCCCTCCATTGCCGTGATCGAGAAAGCGGCCGAACCCGGGGCACACATTCTTTCGGGCGCGGTCATGGATCCTCGCGGCATGAATGCGCTCATGCCGGATTGGAAAGAAGCCGGGTTTCCGGTCGAGTCTCCGGTGACCGAGGATGCCTTCTACTACCTCACCGCTTCGGGTGCGATCAAGGCGCCGCTCACGCCGCCACCATTGAAGAACCACGGCAACTACGTGGTCTCGCTCTACCATGTGGTTCGCTGGCTGGCCGGTAAGGCCGAGGAAAAAGGCGTCAACGTGTTTTCCGGATTTCCGGGAAGCGCGCTTCTCACGGACGGCGATCAAATCGTGGGCGTTCGCACCGGTGACAAAGGTGTGGACAAGCACGGGAATCGCAAGCCGAATTTCGAGCCTGGGGTCGACATCAAAGCGAAGGTGACCGTGCTCTCCGAGGGCACGCGCGGCAACCTGACCAAGGCCCTTACCCGCGATCGCGGACTGGATGGTGTTACGCCGCAGACCTACGGCACCGGCATCAAGGAAGTGTGGAAGCTGCCGGAGGGCCGCCTACGTCCCGGCACGGTCTACCACACCCTCGGGTACCCCATGGATTCGCACACCTATGGGGGCGGATGGATTTACGGTATGTCGGGCGACAAAGTCTCGGTGGGGTTCGTAACCGGTCTCGACTATCAGAACCCGCGCACGGATCCGCATCGTATCTTCCAGGCCTACAAGACGCATCCGTTCTTGCACCGCCTACTCGAAGGCGGAGACATGCTGACCTATGGCGCCAAAACCGTCCCTCTGGGCGGGTACTTCTCCATGCCCAAGCGCGTGCTACCGGGATTACTCATCACCGGCGACGCCGGCGCGTTTCTGAACGCGGAGCGTTTGAAGGGCATTCATCTCGCCATCGAGAGCGGCATGATGGCGGCGAAAGCCATTTTCAACGCGCTGGTCGCCGACGATTACTCGACGCGCACGCTGGGCGAGTACGACCGTCTCTTCGCCCAGAGCGCGGCCCGCGCAGAGCTCTACAAGGTCCGCAACTTCCACCAGGGGTTCCAGGGCGGGCGGGTGGCCGGAATGGCCAATGCCGCCATCCTCATGGTGACCGGCGGAAGCGGTTTTGGGGACAAGACACACGTGGCCACGGACGCCTCGCACATGCAAAAGCACGCGAACGGCCGGGCGATCGGCGAGAACGTGCGCTACGACGGTAAGCAGACCTTCGACAAGCTGACCGACGTGTTCAAGTCCGGCACCATTCACGACGAGGATCAGCCGTCGCACCTCGTGGTGAAGGACACGGATATTTGCGCCACACGCTGCGCAGAAGAGTACGGAAATCCGTGCCAGTACTTCTGTCCGGCCGCGGTCTACGAGATGGTGGAGGCGTCCACGGCTTCCGGGAAAGCGCTTCGCATCAACGCCTCCAACTGCGTCCACTGTAAGACGTGCGACATCATGGACCCCTACGAAATCATCACCTGGGTCCCGCCGGAGGGCGGTGGTGGCCCCAAGTACGTGGATTTGTAAGGAGCATTGGCAATGCCTGAACCCAAACACGCGGTCGTCAAGCCGGGGAAACTCTGGATCGGGGGCGAGTGGGTCGATGCGGTCTCGGGTCGGTCATTCGAAACCGTGAATCCCGCCACCGAGGACGTATTGACCCGTGTCGCCGAAGCGGGTCCGGACGACGTGCGAAAAGCCGTCCGTGCGGCAAGAAAAGCGTATGAAGAAACCTGGTCAAGGACTGCACCCAGCGAGCGTGCCCGCATTCTCGGCAAGGTGGGAGAGCTCATCCTGCAAAACAAAAACGAGCTCGCCGAGCTGGAGACGCTGGATCAAGGCAAAGTCATCTTCGAGTCCTCGAAGGTCGACGTGCCGATGGCCGCCGACGCGTTTCTCTATTACGCAGGGTGGGCGACCAAGATCTCCGGCCAAACGATCAATGCCATGCCCGACGTGCTCAACTACACGATTCCCGAACCCTATGGCGTGGTAGGGCAGATCATCCCCTGGAATTTCCCGCTGCTCATGGCGGCGTGGAAGCTGGCTCCGGCGTTGGCCGCGGGAAACACCGTCGTCCTCAAGCCGGCCGAACAGACGCCGCTCTCCGCGTTGCGGCTCGGGGAACTGTTCGCCGAAGCGGGACTTCCGGCGGGCGTGGTGAACATCGTTCCCGGCTACGGACCCATAGCGGGCGCAGCGCTGGTCGAGAATCCCGATGTGGATCGCATTGCCTTCACCGGCTCCACCGAAGTGGGCCGGCAGATCATGCGCATTGCCTCGGACGTTCCCAAGCCGGTCAGCCTCGAGCTGGGCGGGAAGTCGCCCAACATCATCTTTGCCGACGCAGACCTCGAAGCCGCGGCCAAGGGCGCCATCATCGGCATCTTCTACAACAAGGGCGAAACCTGCACTGCCGGAAGCCGCCTTTTCGTGGAAATGTCGGTGCTTGATCAATTCGCGGCCCTCTTGAGCGACCGAGTCGGAAAATCCAAGGTCGGCGATCCACTCGACACCACGACCAAAGTCGGCCCGCTCGTCTCGGCGGCGCAACTCGAGAAGGTGGAAAGCTATGTGAAGGTCGGCCTCGACGAAGGCGCCAAGCTCCTGGCCGGAGGCCGTCGCGCGCGCACCGGATTAGGGAAGGGCTATTTCTACGAACCGACCATCTTCACCGAAGCGCGCAACACCATGCGCATCGCGCGCGAAGAAATCTTTGGGCCGGTGTTGACCATGATCCCATTCAAGGATCTGGACGACGTACGGCTACAGGCCAACGACAGTCCCTACGGCCTCGCCGCCGGCATCTGGACGCGCGATATCGGCAAGGCCCATCGGGTGGCCCGCGCGCTCCGGGTCGGTACGGTGTGGATCAACTGCTACGGTTTGTATTCGGCGGCGGTGCCGTTCGGGGGAACCAAGCAATCCGGATTCGGGCGGGAGTTGGGCGAGGAGGGGCTCCGTTCCTACCTCCGCACGAAGTCGGTGTGGGTCGGAATGGGATAACCGGGCTGAGTTAGAAAACCGTGCGCTCCGATTTATCCCAAGCCGAAGCCCGGCGCATTGCTCTCGCCGCGCAAGGATTCGACCGCCCCCGTCCTCTCGGCCGCATCGACGCGCGGCACGTAAGCCGTGTCATTCGCCGGCTCGGCCTCGTCCAGCTCGATTACGTGAACGTGGTGTTGCCCGCCCATTATCAGGTTCTCTATTCCCGCCTGGGACCGTACTCCCGCTCCCTGCTCGACGATCTCATGTACAAGAAACGGGAGTTCATCGAGGAATGGGCCCACGAAGCGTCCATTCTGCCGATCGAGGACTGGCCGCTCTTGCGCCATCGCATGGGCGCGGGGGGGCGCCGGGCCGACGCTTGGGCGGCGTTCCTGAAGAAACACGAAGCCTACGCGCGGGAAGTTCTGGACGCCGTACACGCACGCGGGTCCTTGACGGTTGGGGAAGCGCCCCCGAGCGAGATCGGTCGCAAGCGGCGCTCGGATGGCTGGGGATGGTCGATCACGAAGACCATGCTCGAGGGGCATTTCATGCATGGACGGCTGGCTGTGCTCGAGCGGCGATCGAATGCCGCCCGCGTATATGCGCCGGCGGAGCACGTGATTCCCCGCGAACACTTCACCCGGGTGACGACGCGCGAGGAATCCGAGCGCGAGCTCTTGCGTCGTGCGGCGCGCGGGCACGGTCTCGGCACAGCGGCCGACCTCGCCGACTACTACCGCATGTCGCTGAAGGAGGCCCGCCCGCGCCTGC